>Ga0265297_10000404_pt1 | contig 132883 bp, 122 predicted proteins | sample Munlanlwell13791_FD_192502 | JGI IMG/M metagenome (GOLD analysis project Ga0265297, IMG submission 192502) | Leachate microbial communities from a municipal landfill in Southern Ontario, Canada - Leachate well 137-91 | ecosystem: Engineered > Solid waste > Landfill > Unclassified | place...
CCACCTCAAAAATAGGTATCCCCCATCACAAGATGGTCGAAGGCACCTTGTAGTCTACAAGGTTGATAGGCCGGGAGTGTAAACCCTGTAAGGGGCGTGCTTACCGGTACTAATATGCCGATCGGCTTGACCACTTAAAATTTCTAAGTGGAAGTTTGCACAGAAGTAATTGTAGTCGTTAATACTATAAGCTATGCGGTTGCATGCACGGTCCCCGCAAGGGGACCGTGCAAAGATTTCCTGGTGGTTATACCGAGGGGGTCACACCCGTTCCCATTCCGAATACGGAAGTTAAGCCCCTCAGGGCCGATGGTACTTAGCTGGCAACGGTTCGGGAGAGTAGGACGCCGCCGGGTTAAATTGAAGATCCCCCGCTGATTTCTTGCGAAATCAATACGCGGGGGATTTTTCTTTTGTGTAAAGGTGTATTTTGTTCCCTTTTTCGACGGTATAGCGCCTTGACACCGCCTCAAATTGTGGTATAATTCTCATATGAAAAATTTATGTTTCAGCATAGCCCGGAAGCGCCGCGGTTTCACGCTTATAGAGATGGCGATAGTCCTTGTTATCATGCTTGCTTTTCTCGCAATGAGCGTGCCTTTCTTTGCGGGTTTTTCAGGGAGCACAGGGCTTAAAACGGCTGAGCGCGAGGTGATGACGGTACTTCGCACCGCGCGCAGTTATGCGACATCGCAGAACGCGAATTTTCATGCGGTATTTGACGGCACCGTTACCCCGAACACATACAGGATAACTAATACCGCCCATACCACTCTGGATAAAACATACGTGTTGCCGAATGGCGTGAGATTCAGTACCGTAGCAGTGGTGACCTTTGTATTTACTCCCAACGGGGGCCTTACTACTGCTACCGATCCTACAGACCCTACTTTAGTTAACACAATCACAGTCCAGAACCCAAAAGGGGCTAAGACGATAACCGTGAACAGGATCACAGGAGCTCTTGAATGAAGACCTTTAAAGGAAGCGGATTTACTCTTATAGAGATACTGATATCGCTGGCAATACTCGTTATTGGCATACTCGCGGTCCTCGCGCTCTTCCCGGTCGGTTTCGACTCGGCAAACCGATCGGCGGACCTTACGAAAGCGACGATATTCGCGCAGAATTCCATGGAAGAGTTAAAGAGAATGGGCTATCCGGTAAACACCGCGGCAGCGGGCGTATTTTCCGACCCGAAGTTCCGTTATACGATCTCGACGACGCAGGTCGCTCCCACGGGCAGCCTGGTCCTAACGACTGTCAGGGTATCGTGGGATTACAAAGGAAGGACATTCAATGAGGACTTTGTCACTCTTATCCCGTCTCTCGGCCCGTAGGAAGGGGCTGACGTTAATTGAAATTCTCGTAGTATCCGCTATATTCGCGATAATTGCGCTCTCGCTCTTCGTAGTATTCAGGGCGGGGCTTGAGTCGTGGAGCAGGACGCAGGCGCATCTCGAGGTCTACCAAACCGCGCGCACCGCTATCGACTGGCTCACACGCGACCTTTCGGCGGCATACCTGAACTCGAATAACGCGAATATAGAATTTCGCGCGTGGACGGCAGGCGGGAGCACATGGGTCTTGCCAAGCGGCGGCAGCGAGGCGTTCTTTATAGCCGCGCTTAACCCGACGCAGAACGACCCCAACGCGAAATTTGAGCTATGCCATGTCGGGTACTGGTTGAACAGCACGACGCATGAGCTCATGAGGTATTACTATACGCAGGTAGGCGCGGCGCCCGATTACAGCTTCCCGGCGCATGTCGGAACCGCGGCGCTGCACAGCAAGGTAGCGAAGAATGTTATAGCTACGGCACCGGCTGTACCCTTTTCATTGTTGTTTTTTGATTCTGCCGGAACATCTTTTAACTGGTGGGATTCTAGGAATAGCTCTACCGAGCCTACCATGAGAGGCAGAAAACCTTCAAAAGTCCAGATTACTTTAACTATCCAGGAACCTAATTCAACAAGGCAGCAGACATTCACCACAGGTGTTTATATTCCGCAGTAGGGCAGGGAAAACCAGCAATATAATCATACCAAAAAGCAATAAAGTAATGTTGACAAAGCCAGTTTTATGCTCTAAACTTATATATTAAGATCTATTCTTTCCTGGGGCAAAACAACGGATTACAACAAAACGGGACATAAATATTGGACAATATCGAAACGTGATGACGTTTAAACGGGGAGCAAATAACAGGGGCGTAGCCCTTCTGATGGCCATAGGCGTGCTTGGCCTTCTTTCTTTGATAGGAATAAGCTTCGCCATTAACATGATGATGGCCAGGAAAGAGGCGGTCAACTACGCCAACGCGGTCAAGGCCAGATATATCGCAGAGGCCGGCGTGAACAAGGCCGTCGCAGATATCCGAGGCCAGGTCAGGACGAACACGTACGGCAACCTGAAGAATTACATCAGCAACTACGCCGCGACGAGCGGGACCAATGTCGCGTTCGGCGCAGGAGCGTATACGCTGACGATCTCATCCGAAGAGAGCAAAGTAAATATCAATACGTTCGACGAGACGGACGGCAGCCAGATAACGGAGCTCCAGACCTTTCTTTCGAACCAGCAGATCGCGAACATCATCGATTACAGGGACGGCGATTCGGTCAACACGACGGTCGGTGGCACGTCGGGCAACATAGAAGGGACCGCGCAGTGCAAGAACCAGCCGTTCGATACGATAGCGGAACTGCGCGTTGCCACGGGCATTACGCAGGCGGTCTTTGACAGCAACAGGCACAGAGTAACGGTGAGCAAGCCGATAATCCGCGGCGGCCTGCTCGGAAAATATTACAGCGAACTTACGGGGTCTTCCCCGAATGTTCTGATAAATAAATCGAGCGCAAGCTTCAAGGAGAAGATAATCGAATTAGGGCAGGTCTACCAGACGCCCGATGACGCCGCCATGCCGGGAACAGACGGAGACGGGGGAGATGTATGGGCGGAGACGCACGACGCCGAGATGGCCGGCGGCTCCACCATAGCATCGGTTGGCGATTACGGCCTCTCGACATTCGGGGTTATCTGGACGGGCTATATTGACATACTCGATACGGAAACCGGGTCCCCGATAACTTTCTGGATAGCCTGCGACGATGGCGCGAAGTTCTATATCGACGACATACTCGTCTGCTCCCGCTGGACGGATAAGATTGCTTCCGAAAACTACCCGTGGGACAGGACTGCGTCCGGCACCTATACGTTCCTTAGCGCAGGCTGGCACAGGATACGCCTAGAATACTACGACCAGACCTTCCATAATTCGGTCCAGCTGAAATGGAAGAATGCTTCATTCGCCTCGGCAGTTCCGATACCTGCGGAGCGTCTCGGGTACGACCCGAGGACGGAACCGCTGAACGGTTATAACCATGCCGGTATCTATACGGTAAGCGTGACCGCGAACATGCTGAAAGGCGGGCAGGTGGCGGCCGTAAAACAGGTCTCAGCGGTAGTTACGGTATTCAGGACCTGGACACAGACCACGAAGGAGGAGTTTTATGCCGCGTGGTTCGGAAGACTCGGGAATTTCCGCGACGGCGAGGTCTTTAACGTCAACTGGCTCGATAACTGCCCTACCGAAGAGGACGGCTGGAACGCGGGCGCCGGCAGGATGCAGTGGGACACGACGACATACGCAAGGACCCCGGACTCCGTGAAGCTCGGATATTGGGATAACATCGACGAAGACCCGGCATACTCGGCGGTCATGATGAAAGGGTATTACGCGAACAGGTCATGGTGGGGTTGCGAGCCGATCAATATCAGTTACCAGGATTTCCGGGACAACGACAGCGACGGTGACAGGGAGGTCTTCCTTGATACCAACACGTTCGAAGCAAAGCATTTCGAGGTAAACAGGAATTATTTCAGGCCGAACACGCAGAGCGTTTTTGTCAGGGTGTTTGTCAAGGAGCCGGCTCCATCAAGCCGTATAGCATGGCGCGGGACAGGAACAGTGTATCCGCTGGCGTTCCCGCCGCCCACAACGCCGCTTTACTCGGGCAGCAGCAGGCGGATCTATTACTACGATAAGGACGGGAATGACATCAGAAATGCGGATTTGAACGGAGTCATGGAACCGGAAGTCTATCCTGTGTATGATATAAACGGTAACCCGACATACATATATAACCCTTCGCGCCCGGCCAGCTGGACCCTTGAAAGCATACCGGCACCCGGAACCTACATCTACTGGCAACCGGAAGCGCCGTTCTGCGGGTGCTGGCTGTTCGCAAAAGGTGTCCAGGATGATACTTGGCCTACGGGGGTCGGAGGGGAGACCTTCACGGCGAGGGGTTTCAAGTCGCTCGTAACGGACAGCCACGGCACGGGTGTTGTAAATACCGAGCCGAAGCCCCTCTATTGCTTCGGTGATGTCAGCGAGATAAGGATGTATTCAAAAATGTATTACTCGCAATTCAATTATTCTGCGGATAAAACATTGGGTATGATTGGTTCAGATAACGGGGCATCAACGTCTTATAGGGCCTGGATTAACGGAAGCATGGGGAGGCTTTCAACTTGGACCCCGACATATCCGGCCGCGAACACGACGATATTCAAATATGTCGCGAACAATCAGTATCTCGGCTGGGATTGGTCGGATTTCGACAGGGGCCAGTGCACTATTGGCCCTAGCGACTGGGACAAGGCAGGCGCTGTCACGAAGATGCAGACGCACTGGGACAATTTACGCGGGATCCCTGAGAGCGGTTATATAACGTCGACTCCTTTCTACGCGGGATCTTTCGTGAAATGGGGGACGGTTACGTGGTCTCCCCAGACCCAGCCAATGGCAAATACGGCGGTCACCATGTACCTAAGGAAGACATCTACGGCGCTCCCGTCCGCGGATGTCTCGTGGACCGCGCTCGCGAACGGCGCGGCGATATCGGGGACGGACCCATGGATTCAGTATAAAGCGGTTCTCTCCACTACAAATATAAGCAGGGACCAGTATGCGGCAAGTTCAAGGACCCCCGTCCTTGCGGACGTAACGATAACGTATTTGCCCGCGATAAAAATAGAATATTGGAGGGAAGGGCTATGACGACGAGGATATTTATGGCCGTATTTATAGTTTTTTGCGTGGTGGCTTCGACACGTGCCGACACGGTAGTTCTGCAGAACGGAAGGACACTGGAAGGCAGGATACTTGAACAAACAGACGACTACATTGAGATAAAACTCGGGTCGGGCAAGATGAAGCTCGGTAAGAAAGACATAAAATCATTCGAGATTAAGGAGCCGGCCGAAGGTTATTCAACAGTAGAACTTCCCGATATCGAAGTGATGCCCGAGGAAGCGGCGGTACGGAAGCCGGTTGCTGCGGATATCAAGTTGAAGGCGGAGTATACGAAGGGCAAGGTCTTCGTGAGCGGCACGAGCTCCTATCCGAACAACACGCCGCTGAGGGTCTATTTTATGCAGGGCGAGAGCGTCGTGATGGTCAAGGAATCCCGCGTCAAGAGAGGGGAGTTCTATATCGCGTTCGGGCCTTTCGAGAAGGAAATTATGGCGGGCAAGTATTCGGTGCGTGCAGAGGCGACCATAGACGGCTCTAAGGCCTATTCGGAGCCCTTTGCGCTGGTCATCGGAAGCGGAGAGCGCGTAAAGGTCGACGAGACAAGGGAGAAACAGTACCTGCAGGATAAAGCGCAGGAAGTGTCGGAACTTTATGCAGAGCTGAACAGGGCGTATGATAACGCAAAGGCCTCTTATGACGGGCGGAAATGGAAGGGGTGGTCGAAGGGATGGCTTGAAAAGGTAAATTCAGCGGCCGCGGAATTCAACGATGATTCCCGGAAGTACATAGCGTCCGTCCGTCCCGTTTCGCAGAGGAGGCTTCAGTTCTGTTTCCACCAACTTCCTCTCCTGCTTCGTGCATATACGATAGAGTTCAATTCAAAGAGCGCAAAATCCCCCGGGCAGGTGCTTCCGGTGCAGGATGCGCAGGCGCTGAGGCAGTCCTTTGACAGGGCACTGTCCGAGACGGTACAGGACGTATCCGCCGTCGCCGTGGACTTGAACCATACGAGATAATGTGATATATTTATATAGATAGAAACGCATCTGACTGTCGGGTGGGGGAGTATTCTGTGGGCAAAACGACTTCGTATAAAGCCGTTAGGACTGTAGCATTTCTGACCGGCTTTTTTTGTTTTTTATGCCTTGCCCGGGCGGAGGTATTGCCCTCGCCGAAGATCACGATACTGAAAGTCGAGTATAATGTATCAGAAGGGAAGCCTATTATAGAGGTTGAGGGCGAAACGGACCTTCCGGAAGGCGCAGTGCTTTCGGTCTCCATAAGGAATGGCCCGGAACTTACGGCTTACAAGGATATAAAAGCAGTGCCGGGCAGGTTCAGCGTAAAACTTGGCCCGCTGGACAAGGAACTTGACGGGGAATACAGCGTGCAGGTCATGCTGGGCCATGAACAGCCGCAGGAGATTATAGACCGCCTTAAAAGGGACTCTTCGGATCTGTCCCTCAAGAGCATACAGGCGGTATCGCTTTTCAAGGCGGTCGCCGTAAGCCGTGAAAAATCCCCTTACGGGATCGAGGTCTGGGCATACAACGAGCAGTACGGCAAGCAGGTAATAGTGCATGCGGACGGCAAGACAAGCCTGCCTGACGGCGCGGTCCTTAAGGTATACCTGAAGCGCATAGATACTATTATTGTCTTCGGAGAATGCATGGTAGCCGAGGGCTCATTCAGTATTTCGTTCGGGCCTTTCGGAAAAGAGCTGGCGCCGGGGACGTATACGATCGAAGCGGAGTTCTTCCCCGACCTGCAGAGGCCCGAGTTCAAGAAGGTTGCCAACAACGAGAAGATACCCGCAGCGAAAAGTTCCTGCGAGGCAGTGGTAGGAAAGGTCTCGGACGTCTCAAAGGCCGAGAATGCGGCGTGGCAGGAAATCAACTCGGCGGTGATGTCCATCGATGAATTATATTGGGAGTTGAAGGATGTCTACGCTCTGTCACAAACGCATTTCGACCCTGCCGCCTGGGACGAATGGTCAGACAGGTGGCGTTTCCACCTTAAGAAGGTAAGCAATAGCCTGAAAGACGGCACGGGCAGGGACAAGTCCCTGTCGTTGTATCCGGAGGCCGAAAAGGGCCTGCCGCTGGCGGTAAAGTACCTTTCGGAGATATATGTTATAATGACCGACACGCTGAAGAACCGCGCCCCGGCAAAAAAGGGGGAGCTCGAAAAGCGCTGTTATGCCCTGGAAAACGAACTGGTAAAGCTTATGAAAAAGATGAAAGCCGAACTGGCGAACTCGCCGAAGGTGTAAGAGGATGATAAAGAAGGGTGTGGCTATAGTATTTGCGCTCGGTGTCCTGGCGATGCTCTCATTGATCGGCTCGACGATGGTCCTGTCGGTCATAATGGAGCGGAAGGGGACCGTCAATTCCACCGCAAAGATAAAGGCGAGATATCTCGCCGATGCGGGTGTCGCGCGGGCTATCGCAGAGCTCAAATACGGCAATCAGGGTGCGCGCAATGATTCGGTCGATACGCTGGCGGAGACGATATTCGCGAGCGGACTGTCCGACAATACGTTGCTGAACGGCCGCGGCAGCTACAGCGTCACGGTTATCGATTGCGCGAGCCGCATAAACCTCAATGGCGGTAACTGCGACGCGCGCCTGTCTCTGATGCTCCAGAACCTCAGTACGGTCACTGCGGCGGGGCTTACGGTCGCGGAATGCGATACGATTGCCTCGAGGCGCCCATATGTCTGCATAGAAGAGGTGAAATCAAGGGCTGGTATATCAAGCACCAAATTCGCAAAAATTGAGAATTTTATCACGGTATTCGGTTATATAGACCCGAAGACCGTGGATCCGCAGAACCTCGCTTCTCCTTACGTGCTTCAGCCCCGTTCACCCGTCAATGTCAATACCGCTTCGGAGGAGGTCCTCAGGGCGGTGCTTATGGGCATTGAGGCGATCCATTCCTGCCCCAAGTGCGGCGGCGACGGGTACTACTTTGATGTTCTCGGGAACCATCTCGATTGCCCTTATTGTGATGGGTCGGGTTCGTCGGGCTCAATAACGGGCAACCTTGTTATAAACTCGACAGAAGCGCAGAACCTCGCACAGTACATTGTGACGCACAGGCCGTACTTGAACTGGGAATCTTTTTATGCTTCTATAAAGTCGTTCTTCAACAACGGGACGACGTCATCCGACCAGGAAGTGGTCATGGCGAACGCGAACCCGAATACCGGCTTCTCTTGGGTGCGCAACGATGCCTGGGCATCAAGGCTCGGCTATGTCGGCAAATACGTCATAGATATAAACAAGAACGGGACGGTCGAGGCATCGGATAGGGGCCTTACCAAGAGCACTACGGAATTTAGTTTCAACTCCGGGGGTTTCTACGAGATAAGGTCTACGGGCGTTTACAGGACGGCAGGCGGAGTTCCGCTGGCCCAGCGCGGTGTCGTGACGATTGTTAAGCTCTTCGGTACGATCAGGGCGACATCTCAGTCCGATTTCGACGGGGCGGGTAATACGAAGACCAATATCTCGACGTATCCGGAACCGGCAGGCGTGGGGGTTTCCGCGGCGGCTTATGACGGGCAGATAATGCTCTCGAGGATAAACCGCGCGACTCCGAGCTCGGGCAAATACTTCAGGGCAAATTATAATACTACGTTGAATGCCGATGCAGGAGGAGGTAACACTGCCCTGCAGAACCCCCCGAATCCAGGGTCCGGGGTTATAGGCACGAAGCCGAACATAGGCAGTATTGCCTCATACAGCTCTAGGGGTGAGCTGGTGCCGGACGGGATGCTTGTGGATTCTTACGATGTCGTATGTCCGGACTACCTGCCCTCAAATAATATAACCTATAATGCGGGGACGATGGAAGTATGGTTCAAGACGATGTGGAACAGCAACGACACGTTGATGTATAACGATAATTGCAAAGACCGCAAGGTCTATCGCCTCATGAGCAGGGACGAGATAACCGGTGCCGGTACGAAGACATGGCCTTTCTCGACTTATGTCTTTTATTCTCAGAATTTCGGAGGAGTACAGAAGGGGTGTTCGATAGGCGCCCAGGGTTACGGATACTACCAGAGCGGCAATTGGTCTTATATACCGAACACGCCGGAAGGTTCCGGGGATTATAAGATAGAGTTTTGCAGGAATTATGTAGGCACCGAGGCATTGGGGATCTGGAATTCCGGCAAGTGGCGCCATTATGTCATTACATGGAAAGAGCCGCCGAACGGAGGCGCGTGTGACCCGGCGAATACCGGTAATTGGCCCGGTGTTTATCCGAATGACCTGAAGGTATACATGGACGGTACCGAGAGGAGCGCGGACCAGTATTTCCACCACTTTGAATACCTTGACAATACCTCGGCGCAATACCTGATGCTCGGCCATGAATGGTGGGCGGGTTCGGGGTCGGTATCGCATTACGAACGCAACCAGCTGAACGGCGTAATAGGTTCGGTAAGGATATGGGATACACAGTTGTCCACGGCGCAGATATTGGCCGAATACGGCGCGGGGCTTTTTCAGAAGACCGGGACATATGTCTCGCCTACACTGGCCGTACCGGCCTCCGACGGCCCGACGGTAGAGTGGGGCACGGCAAGCTGGACAGGCATAGTGCCCAGCAGTGATGAATCGATAACCATGGGCGTGGATACGAATATCTCAGGGACTTATCACGGCAACTGGACATCTACCGGGACCGGCGAGGCTATTGTCGACGGATCCGGCAACCGGCTCAGGAGCGGCTCAATACGATTCAGGAGTATTTTAAGTTCCACTAAAGGCACGGCAGCCCAGCCGGACGCGGATATAATGCAGAATTATACCGATCCGACCTTCGAGACGCATCCTCCGGGAGCCGGCGGGAATGAAGCGCCGCTTCCTCCGGGGTGGGGCGCCTCCGGAAGCTGGGGCACTTTCCTTTCCACTAAGGGAAGGCCTGTCCACGGAGGCACGTGGTGCGCCGGAAATTTCGGCAGCGGCAGGACTTTCATAAATATACCGGTCACCGGAGGCAAGTCCTACAAGTTCGTGGGTTACTCATACCTGCCGAGCGACCCGGACACCATAAATTGCTATTATACGATGCGGTTCAACGGGACGGGCGGATATAATAGCGGGGAGGTCTCCATAATGGGGACGCGGGACGCATGGCTCTATACCCGTATACCCACCAACGGAGGCTGGGTCACAGCGCCGTTGGATGCCACGCAATGTACTATCTCGCTGTGCTCGTGGCATACGGGGTCCGGATGGATAGCCGCAAGCTTCGACGACCTTAAGCTTATAGAGCAGGGCGCTACGGTCCTGGTCCCGCTTACGGATACGCCCGTCATAGAGGATGTCAGCATAACCTACCTGCCCAGGACGCAGGTGTTATACAGCAGGGAATTTTAAGTATGTCTTTAAAGGCCGGCAGGGTACTTGTTATCCTGGCCGGCCTTTTTTTGTTTTCAGCCGTTCCGGAGCGGATGAGATTGTCCCCAGGAAAGATGTCGAATCAATAAAGAAGGAAGCGCTGCCTGAGGGTTATCCCGGGATCCCGGATAAGGAAGATGAGAAATCTCCCGCCGCGAATTTTAGGGCCATTTTTGCTTGACAACATTTTTCGGCGGAGTTATATTAACTGATACTTATCTGAAGATGGACCTCACCAATAATATATTAAAGGAAGGCTTCCATGGAAAGATACCCCGTTGAGAACATCCGCAACATAATCTTCGTGTCGCACTCCGGTTCGGGCAAGACCTCGTTGGTCGAGGCGTTGCTCTACGATGCCAAGATGACCACCCGTCTCGGGAAGATCTCGGAAGGCAACACGCATTCCGACTATAACTCCGACGAAATAGAGCGCAAGATATCCATTAGCTCGAAATTCCTGCACCTCATATGGAAGAATACGAGGGTCCACATACTCGATACGCCCGGTTACGCGGATTTCGTCGGCGACGTCATATCGCCGATGCGCGCAGCCGACGCGGCCGTGCTGCTGGTAGAGGCGGTCCACGGGATAGAGGTCGGCACCGAGCGCGTATGGGAATTCCTCGAGCAGAGGGGCCTTCCGCGAATAATATTCATAAACAAGCTGGACAAGGAGAACGCGAATTTCGAGAATACGCTGAACATGATACGCGAGAGGTTCGGCAGGCAGTGCGTGGCGCTGAACTCGCCTGTCGGCGAGCAGCAGTCGCTGAAATCGGTCGAGAGCGTGCTCGCGAAGGGCGGGAAACTGAAAGAGGACCTGCTCGATGCAGTCGTGGAGACCGACGATACGCTTACCGAGAAATACCTCGAAGGCAAGGAGCTTTCCGCGGACGAGATAACGAAAGCCCTTAAGTCCGCGTGCGTATCGGGCAAGATAATACCGGTATTCTGCGGTTCCGCCGTCCAGAACATCGGCGTCCAGGAACTGCTCGACGGCATCACGGGCCTTTTGCCTTCGCCGGCGGACCGTCCCGCGGTCGAGGGGATAAACCCAAAGACGAAGGAGGCCGTTACGAGAAAACCGTCGGAATCCGAACCGTTCTCGGCTTTCATATTCAAGGACATATTCGACCCGTATGTAGGGCACCTAACGCTCTTCAGGGTCTACTCCGGCTCGGTGGAGTCGAACACGGGTTTCTATAACTCGTCGAGGGACCTGAAAGAGAGGATAGGCCAGATATACATCCTGCAGGGCAAGGAACAGGTCCCGGTGCAGAAGGCCGGCGCGGGCGATATCGCGGCGGTCGCGAAGCTCAAGGATACGCACAATAACGATACCGTATGCGATGAGAAGAACCCGGTTGTCTTCGAGCCGACCGCCTATCCCGAGCCGTGCATATCGAGCTCGGTAAAGCCGAAGACGCGCCAGGACGAAGAGAAGATCATGGGCACGCTCACGCGCCTGGCTTCCGAGGACCCGACGTTCAGGATAAGCCGCGACGAGCAGACGCACGAACTGGTGATATCCGGCATGGGGGACCTGCATCTCGATGTGATGCTCGACAGGATGAAGAAGCGTTTCGGCGTCGACGTAGAAGTCGGCGTCCCGAAGGTCCCGTACAAAGAGACGATAAAGAAGGCCGTAAAGATACAGGGAAAGTTCAAGAGGCAGTCCGGCGGCCGCGGACAGTACGGCGACTGCTGGCTTGAGCTCGAACCCCTGCCCCACGGGCAGCAGTTCGAGTTCGTGGACAAGGTCGTAGGCGGCGCGATACCGAGGCAGTTCATACCTTCCGTCGAGAAGGGCGTAAAGGAAGCGATGACGAAGGGCTTCCTCGCGGGTTATCCTGTCGTCGACGTCAGGGTCACGGTGTTCGACGGCTCGTTCCACGAGGTCGACTCGTCTGATATGGCTTTCCAGATAGCCGGCTCCATGGCGTTCAAGAACGGCCAGGAGCAGGCGAGCCCGGTCCTGCTCGAGCCGATAATGAGCGTGGAGATAATCGTGCCGAACGATTACCTCGGGCAGATAACGGGCGATATCAACTCCCGCCGCGGCAGGATCATGGGCATCGAGGGGAGGGGCAAGCAGGAGTACGTGAAGGCGTCCATACCCCTGTCCGAGATGTTCAAATACGCCACGGAACTGCGCTCGATGACGGGCGGCCGCGGCTCATATTCGATGAAATTCGACCATTACGAGGAAGTCCCGGCCAAGATCACCCAGATCATAGTCGCCAACATGAAGAAGGCGGCTGAGGAAGCTGCCGGGGGCCACGCGGGGCACGGCCACGAGCATAAGTAAACTATTGCCAATACCCTCCTAAAAGTGGTATAATTCCCTATCAAAATCCACAAGACAATCCTAATCGGAGGTATTTTCTGAGATGTCCGGACATTCAAAATGGAAGACACAAAAGAACAAGAAGGCCGCTGCTGACGCGGTAAAGGGCAGGGCGTTCACGAAGGCGACAAAAGAGATCACCGTAGCCGCGAAAGACGGCGGCGGCGACCCCGATACGAACCCGAGGCTGCGTTTCGCGCTGGCAAAAGCCAGGGAAGTGAACATGCCTAAGGATAACATCGAAAAGGCGATAAAAAAGGGCACCGGCGAGCTTCCCGGCGTCGTTTACGAGACGATCTACTACGAAGTATACGGGCCCGGCGGCGTGGCTATCATAGTCGAGGCGCTTACCGACAACAAGAACAGGGCTTCGGCGGAAATAAAGAACATCCTTTCGCGCAAGGGCGGCAGCATGGCGGGGACGGGCTCGGTATCGCGCCTGTTCCACAAGAAAGGCCTTATCGTCGTCGAGAAGTCGAAGATAGACGAGGATAAGCTCATGGATATCGTCCTCAACGCCGGCGCCGAGGACATGGCGACCGAGGATACCGTTTACGAGATAACGACGGACCCGAAGGATTTCGAAAAGGTAAAGAAGGCGCTTGACGACAACAAGGTCGAATGCCAGAGCGCGGAAGTCACGACGCTGCCGACGATGACGGTGAAGGTGGCGGGAGCCGCCGCGAAACAGGTGCTCGCGCTCGTCGAGATGCTGGAAGATTACGAGGACGTCCAGAACGTCTACGCGAATTTCGATATTCCCGACGACATACTGGAGCAGCCCAAGGACTGATAATGAGGATACTGGGTATCGACCCAGGGTTATGCATAACGGGTTACGGGCTCATAGAAGCCGGCCCGCGCGGCCTCAGACTGATAGAGGCGGGCGTGGTAAGGACGTCCGCAAAAGACGATATAGAAGCAAGGCTCGCAAGGATATATGAGGGCCTCGAAGGGCTCGTAAAGGAGCACAGGCCCGAAGTCTTCGTGCTCGAGCAGCTCTATTCGCATTACAAGCACCCGATGACGGCGATACTTATGGGGCACGCGAGGGGCGTCATATGCCTGCTCGCGAAGCGGTCGGGCGCTAAGCTCGTAGGGTATCCCGCGACCCGCATCAAGAAGGCTTTGACGGGCGCAGGGCATGCAAGCAAGAACCAGATACAGCGCATGATACAGGGCGTCTTCGGCATGGCAGCGATGCCGGAACCGCCCGACATTTCGGACGCGCTGGCACTCGCGGTCGCCCATGCATACATGGCGCAGAAAGAGCCCGTCACTAAATTAACCCTGAAGGTCAACCGGGGGAACAGATGATATCCCATATCCGCGGAAAGATCGCCAAGCGCAAGCCGTCGTCTCTTATCCTCGACGTGGACGGCGGGTTCTCCTACGAAGTCCTTATACCGGGCTGCGTCATGAAGGCGATAGACGGCAGCACGGCTCCCGACGGAACGGTCAAGCTCATAACGTACCACTACCACCATACCGACCCCGCCCGCAGCATACCGGTCCTCATAGGTTTCCTCAACGAGATAGAGAAGGAATTCTTCGAGAAGTTCATAACGGTTTCCGGCATAGGGCCGAAGGCCGCCGTAAAGGCGCTCAACGCCTCCATACCGCAGGTGGTCAAGGCGATAGCCGACGGCGACCTGTCCACGCTGAAGTCCCTTCCGGGCATAGGCGAGCAGAGGGCAAAGGAGATAGTCGCGAAACTGCAGAACAAGGTCGGGAAGTTCGGCCTGATACGCGAATACGGCATAGAGGTCACGGTATCGAAGGGGCAGGATTTTGTCGAGGAGGCGGTCGATGTCCTGCTGCAGCTGCAGTATACGAAGCAGGAGGCGAAGGATATGGTGCAGAAGGCGCTGCAGCGTTCGCCGAAGATGGACACCGCCGAGGACCTCCTGAACGAAGTATACAAAAATAAGAAGGGCGCAAAGTGAGCTCCGATAAGGCCAGAGAGGAAGGGCCGCTGCGCGAGAAACTGGTCGTCGCGCAGGAGGCCGAAGAAGACGCGATACTGAACCTGTCGCTGCGGCCGGCGAAGGTCGGTGATTTCGTCGGGCAGAAGGACGTTGTCGATAACGTACTGATAGCTATCGCCGCCGCTAAAGGCCGCAAGGAGCCGCTCGAGCACGTGCTCTTCTCGGGCCCTCCCGGACTCGGCAAGACGACGCTCGCCCATATAATCGCGGCCGAGATGGGTACTAAGATAACGGCGACATCGGGGCCCGCCATAGAACGCGCGGGGGACCTTATAGGGATCCTGACGAACCTCGGGGAAGGCGATATACTTTTCATAGACGAGATACACCGGCTCTCTAAGGTCGTCGAGGAGTTCCTCTACCCTGCGATGGAGAATTACCAGATAGATTTCACCATAGATAAGGGGCCGTACGCGAAAACGATAAAGTTCAACCTTAAGCGTTTCACGCTGATAGGCGCGACGACCCGTTCCGGACTGCTGAGCGCGCCGATGCGCGGAAGGTTCGGGATGCATTATACGCTGGATTTCTATTCCCCGGAGGACCTTGTCCGGATAGTGAAGAGATCGGCCGATATACTCAAGATCGGCCTCGATAAGGAGAGCGCCGCGGAGATATCCCGCCGCGCGCGCGGAACCCCGCGTATCGCGAACAGGCTGCTGCGAAGGGTAAGGGATTACGCCGAAGTCAAGAACGGCGGCAAGGTCGACGCGAATACGGTCGACAGGGCGCTCGCTATGCTCGGCATCGATAACATTGGCCTCGATGCGCTCGACAGGAAAGTGCTCAAGGCGGTCATAGAGACATACAAGGGCGGGCCGGTCGGCATAGAATCCCTTGCCGCGACGCTGAACGAAGAGCCCGATACGATATCCGACGTCGTCGAACCGTTCCTGCTGAAGATTGGGTTCCTGAAACGGACCCCGAGAGGCAGGGAGGCGACGGACGCCGCCTGCGAACACATGAAAGTCCCCTCCAAAAAAGAGCCCCGGAAGGAGTTATTTTAGCCGGTCATGCGCAATCGCCTCCTGTTAACCATCCTGACCTTACTCGCAGTTAATCTTACCGACGCGGCAGCCGCGCCGGTGGTCCGCGTCGCCATAGCGAAGGATTTTGATTCGGTAAAGATATTCATAGCGGGCGATTACAGGGTAACAGACCTCATATCGAAAGCTGTGCTGCTCGAAGGCAAATATGCGGCCGAGACGGCTTTGGCCGCCGGCGGCGCGGGCGGTTTCAGAATGGGGGATTCCCGCTTATCCGCCGACGCGATAAGCATAGAGCCGCTCGGGGGCGCGAGGGCATATATAAACGACCGCATATTCAGGGGCGGCATAAGGGTATACAAGAACGCAGGGAAGATCACGGTGGTCAACGCGGTCGACCTCGAGGAATACCTTTACGGCGTCATACGCAACGAAGTGTCGACCTGGTGGCCGATGGAAGCGCTGAAGGCGCAGGCGATCGCGGCAAGGACATATGCGCTCAACCAGATGAAGGAATCGAAGGGCAAGGACTACGACGTGCAGGCGGACGTCAGCTCGCAGGTCTACGGCGGGATATTCTCGGAGAAATGGAGGACGAACAGGGCGGTCGACCAGACGAAGGGCCTCGTGCTGACATATAACGGCGCGATATTCCCGGCGTTCTTCCACGCGACATGCGGCGGAAGCACCTTCGACGCCGCGAACCTCTGGAACATAAGCCTGCCCCCGCTCAAGGGGGTCAAATGCGACTGGTGCCGCAAGTCCCCGCATTATTATTGGGAGCGCTGGACGCCCGTGAACGAGGCGGAGAAGAAGCTTGAGGACGCCGGATACCCCGTCGGAGATATCCTCGGCTTCGAAGTGCTCAGGAAGGACCCGTCCGGCAGGGTACTCGAATTGAGGGTAAAGGGCAGCAAGGGAGACGCGGTCATGCTCGCAAAGGATTTCAGGAGGATCATCGGTTCGGACATAGTCAGGAGCACGAACTTCAAGGTGACGGTCGTCGGGGAATACGCCGCTTTTGAGGGGCTCGGCTGGGGGCACGGGGTAGGGTTTTGCCAGTGGGGCGCGTATTACATGTCGCGCGCGGGGAAGAAGGCGGACGAGATACTGTATTTTTATTATCCGGGGGCGAAGATAATGGGGGATTACGGGGCCGGCGAGGCCAAGGGGAAGATATGAGGCTCAGCGAATTCGACTACAGGCTGCCGGAAGAGCTTATTGCGCAGTATCCCGCGCAGGCACGTGACGCCTCGCGGCTCATGGTGGTCCACAAGATATCCAGGAAGATCGAGCACAGGAACTTTTCCGACATCGCGGATTATATAGGCCCGGCGGACTGCGTCGTCGTCAACGATACGAAGGTCATAAAGGCGCGCATACCGGGCAAGCGCGCGGATACCGGCGGCAAGGCCGAGGTCATGCTGATAGAGAAGCTCAGCGATAAGCTCTACAAGTGCCTGATAGACACCTCGACGAAGATAAAAGTGGGCACGAAGTTCGTCTTCGGCAGCGGGGAACTTACGGGAGTGATACGCGGGGAGAGCGAGGGCATCAGGCTCATAGAGTTCAGCATAAACGGCGCGGACTTCAACTCGATACTCGAGAAGATAGGCATAGTGCCGCTGCCCCCGTATATCAAGAGGGCGCCCGAGAAGGCGGACGAGGAGAGGTACCAGACCGTCTACGCGAAATCACCCGGGGCGGTCGCGGCCCCGACGGCGGGCCTGCATTTCACCGGCGATGTCATAAATAAGATCAAGTCTACCGGCGCGTCCGTCGAATCCGTGACGCTGCACGTAGGGTACGGGACGTTCAAGCCGGTCACGTCCGATGACGTGACGAGGCATAAGGTGGAGCCCGAGCTCTTCGACCTGAAGCCCGAGACAGCCCAGAAGCTCAACGGCATCAAGGAGAACGGCGGCAAGATATTCGCCGTCGGTACGACCACATGCAGGGTCCTCGAGAGCCAGGCGCAGCTCGTCAAGGGCTCGAAAAACAGGGTAGGTCCCGGGAAGGGATGGACGAACCTGTTCATATATCCTCCTTATAACTTCAAGTTCGTTGACGCGCTCGTTACGAATTTCCACCTTCCGAAGACGACGCTGCTGATGCTCGTCGCCGCGTTCTGCGGCAGGGAGGTCATGCTGCAGGCGTATGAAGAGGCCGTGAAAGAGAAGTACAGGTTCTACAGCTACGGCGATTCGATGCTGATAATATGAAGATAGAGATAATAGCCAGGGATACGCATACGCGCGCAAGGGCCGGCAAGGCGGCCACTTCGCACGGGGAGTTCGAGACGCCGGCGTTCATGCCGGTCGGCACGCAGGCGACCGTAAAGACGCTTTCTAACGGCGATCTCACGGAATGCGGCGTGCAGATCCTGTTATCGAACGCGTACCATTTATACCTGCGGCCGGGCGAAGATATCATAAGGAACGCCGGGGGCCTGCATAAGTTCATGGGCTGGGACAGGCCCATATTGACCGACTCGGGGGGTTTCCAGGTCTTCAGCCTGGCGGTCCTGCGCAAGGTCACCGATGAGGGCGTCGAGTTCCAGTCGCACATAGACGGCTCGAAGCACTTCCTGACCCCGGAGAAGATGGTAGGGTTCCAAACCGCGCTCGGAAGTGATATAATGATGGTCCTTGACGAGTGCGTCCATTACCCGTGCGAACATGAGATGGCGAAGAGCGCGGTAAAGAGGACGCTCGACTGGGCGAAGCTATCGAAGAAGGCGTTCGACCCCGGAACAAGACAGCACCTCTTCGGCATAGTGCAGGGCGCTTCATACAAGGACCTGAGGCAGGAATGCGCCGAGGAGCTGGTTAAGATGGATTTTGACGGTTACGCGCTCGGGGGGCTTGCGGTGGGCGAGCCGAAGGAGATAACTGCGGAGATGACGGCTTTCACGGCCGCGCTGCTTCCCGAAGGGAAGCCCCGATACCTTATGGGCGTCGGCGAGCCGCAGGATATCCTCGAGGCGGTATCGTCGGGCATAGACATGTTCGACTGCGTCGTGCCCACGCGCAACGGGCGCAACGGGACCGCGTTCACGTCGAACGGGCGTTTTTCGGTCAGGAATGCCGCCAATTCGCGGGACCTCGGGCCCATCGAAGAGGGATGCGGCTGTTACGCGTGCAGGAACCATACGCGCAGTTATATAAGGCACCTCTTCAATACGGACGAGATACTCGGCTTAAAGCTCGTCTCGCTGCATAACGTTTATTTTTACCAGAAACTCATGCGCGAGATAAGGCAGGCGATAAAGGACGGGAAGTTCACGGAATACAAAAACGAAAGGACAGGAAGATGGAACAGCAGGCAGCAGGTTCAGTGATCAGTTTTTTGCCCCTGATACTTATATTTGTGGTATTCTATTTTTTACTTATCAAACCGCAGCAGAAGGAACGCAAACGCCACGAAGAGATGGTCAAGAACCTCGCGAAGAACGATGAGGTGGTCACCTCCGGAGGCATCCACGGCACGATAGTCAACGTCAAGGAGACGTCCGTGGTGCTGCGCGTCGACGAGAACGCGAAGATGGAAGTCGACAAATACGCGATAGCTTACACAGTGAAGAAGAGGTCAGGAGAAGAGAAATGAAAAAGGGTCTTATCTGGAAATTAGCGCTTGTCCTTTTGCTCGCGGGCGTCTCAGCATGGCTCATAAACCCTGTGCTCGACATCAAGGATAAGGACGGCAAGGTGGTCAGGGAAGGGAAGATAAACCTCGGCCTCGACCTGCAGGGCGGCATGCATCTCGTGCTGAAGGTCGATACCTCTAAGATACCCGAAGAAGCGAGGAAGGACGCGGCCGACCGCGCGCTTGAGGTCATCCGCAACAGGATAGACGAGTTCGGCGTGAAGGAACCGCAGATATCCCCGCAGGGCAAGGACGAGATAGTCGTCCAGCTGCCGGGCATAACCGACAGGGACAGGGCGCTCCAGCTCATAGGCAAGACGGCGCTCCTCGAGTTCAAGCTTGTTTCCGATGACGCCGAGGCGATCAAGAAAGCCCTCGGAGGGGAGACGCCGGCCGGTTATGAGCTCAAGGAAGATGAGAACGGCGATAAGATCCTGCTTGAAAAAGAGGCCGTCCTGACCGGTTCCGCGATCATCACGGCATATATGAGTTTTGACAATTCGCGTTTCAATGAACCGTACGTGGCGCTGGAGTTGAATTCGGAAGGCGCAAAGAAGTTCGCCGAGATAACGAAGAAATTCTGCAGGAGGGGCGGGATACCGGGCAGGCAGCTTGCCATCGTGCTTGACGGGAAAGTCAAGTCGGCGCCCGAACTGAAAGATCCCATTACCGACGGCAAGGCCGTGATAACGGGCAGGTTCTCGAAAGAGGACGCCAACGACCTCGCTATAGTGCTTAAGGTCGGCGCGCTTCCGGCCCCCGTATACATCGAGGAGGAGAGGACCGTCGGCCCGCTGCTCGGGCAGGACTCTATAAATGACGGCATCAGGGCCACGCTTCTCGGCGCGGCTTTCGTCGGGATTTTCATATTGGTCTATTACCTGTTCGCGGGTTTTGTGGCGGACATCGCGATGGCGCTGAACATACTTTTGCTGTTGGGTGCCATGGCATATTTCAAGGTAACGATGACGCTGCCCGGCATCGCGGGTATCGTGCTTACCCTCGGCATGGCGGTCGACGCGAACGTGCTTATACAGGAGAGGATGCGCGAAGAGATCGAGGCGGGCAAGACGCTCGCTCAGGCCATAAGGCTCGGTTACGACAGGGCCATGAGCGCGATCATCGATTCCAACCTGACGACGGTAGTAGCCGCCATATTCCTGTTCCAGTTCGGCACGGGCCCTATACGCGGGTTCGCGCTGACGCTCATAATCGGTCTTCTGATAAGCATGTTCACGTCCGTTTTTGTGACAAGGGTCATATTCGAGACGCTGTTAGGGCTTAAACTGCTGAAGGGCCTGCCGATGCTCAAGATCATCGGGACCCCGAAGTTCGACTATATAAAGATCCGCTGGATATGCTACGCGCTTTCTATCACGGTGCTCGCGGTAGGCATGGGCACTTATTTCATGAAAGGCCCGGATGTATACGGCGTGGACTTCAGGGGCGGCCAGGTCCAGGAATTCAAGTTCCGCGATACGGTGGATGCGAAGGACGTGCGCGCGGCGCTCGCGGAGATAAACCTCGGCAACGCCTCCGTCCAGCAGCTAAGGGACGACCCCAAGGTCTTCATAATCCGCACCCAGGAAGAGGTCACCGACGAGATATCGAAGAAATTCGCATCGACCTTCAAGGAGAACAAGGCCGAGATAATAAAGATAGACAAGGTCGGGCCTTCGGTAGGCGGCCAGCTGAGGATGAAAGCTTTATACGCGATCGTCTTTTCGATGCTCGGCATCATGGTATATGTCGCGTTCAGGTTCAAGCACTGGTATTTCGCGCTTGCGGGCGTCATCGCGCTGTTCCATGACGTATTCGTCGCGATGGGATTCATGGCGCTTTCCGGGCGCGAGATGACGCTTCTGATCGTCTCGGCACTGCTGACTATCGCCGGTTTTTCGATAAACGACACTATAGTTATCTATGACAGGATAAGGGAGAACGCGAAGCTGAACCATAAGATGTCCCTGAGAGACCTTATAAACCTCAGCGTGAACCAGACGATGTCGAGAACTCTGCTGACATCCTTCACGGTGCTCGTGGTCGTGGCCGTGCTTTATATGTACGGCGGCGAAGTCCTCAACGATTTCGCGTTCTGTCTTCTCGTAGGGTTCATATCGGGCATCTATTCGACGGTCTTCATCGCGAGCCCGCTGATATTGCTGTTCCACGGGAATAAAAAAAGGAACCTATGAGCAATAACAAGTTTGCCCAGATACGCAAACTGCTCCTGGTCATCCTCGCGCTGAACTGGGGCGTGGCCATCGCGAAGATCGTATACGGCCACCTGACGAACTCCGTTTCGATGTTCGCGGACGGCATCCATTCGCTCTCGGACGGCTCGTCGAACATAATAGGGCTGATAGGCATAGGTGTGGCCGCGCGCCCGAGGGACGTCGGGCATCCTTACGGCCACAGGAAGTACGAGACGCTCGCGTCGATGGCGATAGCCGTTGCGCTCTTTATGATAGCGTTCAGGCTGCTGAGCGATTCGGTCCATAAGTTGTGGCACCAGGAGCTGATAAATCCCGAGGCGAACCTGTTGAGCTTCATCGTTATGGGCGTCACGATCGCGGTCAACGTCAGCGTGATGAAGTATGAGCGCAGGAAGGGCAAGGAGCTTAACAGCGATTTCCTCATCGCGGATTCGCTGCATACGGGCTCCGACATTCTCGCCTCCGTCATGGTCGTCGTCAGCTTAATAAGCGTAAGGCTCGGCCTGCCCATAATCGACGTCATCGCGGGCATGGTCATATCGCTTCTGGTCGGCTATGTCGGCGTAAGCATACTCAGGGACAGTTCGAGGGTCCTGACCGATTATGCGGTCATAAATTCCCAGCAGATTACGGAGACCCTGTCAGACATGAAAGAGGTCATCGGCTGCCACCGCATACGCACGCGCGGCCGCACCGACGATGTCCATGTCGACCTGCACATCACTGTGGACAGGAACATGAGCGTGGGAAAGGCCCATGACCTCTCCACGGCGATAGAGAAGCGCATACGCGAGAAGTTTTCCGGCGTTACCGACGTGATGGTACACGTCGAGCCCGCGTAGCATGCAGAAGGCCTGGGAGGTAGATTCTCCGGATAAGAATTCCTGCGAAGCCCTCGCGAAAGAACTCAACGTTTCCCCGATTCTCGCCCACCTGCTGGCAAAAAGGGGAGTTAAGTCCGCCGAAGACGCTCGCGCTTTCCTCGAATGCGGCCTCGATTCACTGCACGACCCGTTCCTCTTCAAGGACATGCCGAAGGCCGTCTCCCGCATCAACTCCGCCATAGGCAAAAAGGAAAAGATAATAATCTTCGGCGACTACGATGTCGACGGGTTGACCGCCACGGCGCTACTTTATAATACGCTTAGGTCATACGGCGCCGACGTCCATAACTACATCCCCGACCGTGTTAAAGAGGGCTATGGCTTGAATCTTTCCGCACTCGAAAAGGCGTGCGACGGAAAGATGAAACTCGCGATAGCCGTCGATTGCGGCATCACCTCGGCGGAAGAGATAGATTTCCTAAATAAGCACGGCATAGATTCCATAATAATAGACCATCACGAACCGGTCGAAGGTAAAATTCCGCACGCGTACGGAATTTTAAACCCGCTGGTGCCGGGCTCAGGATATCCTTATAAGCACCTGGCCAGCGTGGGGCTGGTTTATAAGCTCTCACAGGCCATGTCCGGGGACTCAAAGCACGCAGGACGGCCCGTAGAAGAGGACCTCGACCTTGTCGCGCTCGGCACGATAGCCGATGTCGCTCCGCTGACCGGCGAGAACAGGATCCTCGTAAAGCACGGCCTGAAATACCTTGCTAAGACGAAGAGGCCGGGGCTGCGCGCGCTCATGGAAGTCGCGGGCATCGGCAGGAAGAAGGAGTTCTATTCCGAGACGGTCGGTTTCATCCTCGGCCCCCGGATAAATGCCTCGGGAAGGATGAACTCTTCCTCGCATTCGCTGAAACTACTGCTTACCGAAGACAAGGAAGAAGCGATGAAGCTCGCGGAAGAACTCGACAAAAGCAACCGCGAACGGCAGAAGATGGAGGAGGTAATACTTAAGGAAGCCGTCTCGAAGGTCGAGCGCGAAGTCAACTTCAAGGAACATAAGGTAATAGTCCTGCACGGCGACACATGGCACCCCGGCGTTATAGGGATAGTCGCATCGCGCATAGTCGAGAGGTTCTACCGTCCCACGATACTCGTCGCGTTCGACGGCGAAGGGGCCGGGCACGGCAAAGGTTCCGGGAGGTCGATAAAGAGGTTCCATCTTTTTGACGCCATATCTAAATGCAAGGAACACCTCGTGGAATTTGGCGGGCACGAGCATGCGGCCGGCATAACTATAACGAAGGGCAACATGGATAATTTCCGCAACGCCTTGAACCTTGTCGCGCATGAGACGCTGCAACCGCTGGACCTCGTGCCGACGCTCGATATAGACGCCTGGATATCCCTAAAGGACATAACGCCGAAATTGATGAAGGAGCTTGCGCTGCTCGAGCCGTACGGCGTCGGCAACAGGAAGCCGGTCTTTGCGGTAAAGGGGCTGACCCTGAAGGCCCCGCCGAAGGTCCTCGGCTCGAATACGCTGAAGATATGGGTAACGGACGGGCAGATGACTTATGAGGCGGTGGGTTTCAGGAAAGCCCTGGATTATAAACTCGATTCCGCCTCATTGAATTTCGATCTGGCTTTCACGCCATCGGTCAACGTATGGCAGGGGCAGGAGATGGTGCAGTTGCAGCTTAAGGACCTGAAAGTAAAGCTTTAGTCTATGCTTTTACTATCTTACCGGACCTGATGCAGGCGGTACAGACCTTGATCGTCTTTATAACGCCTTTCATGTTGACCTTGACCTTCTGCAGGTTGGGGGTAAAGCGCCTTATGCTCCTGCCGGTTATCTTGCGCCCGACACCGCCGTCCTTCTTGGCCATACCGCGGCGCTTGATCTTCATGCCGGCCATCTTGCCTTTTCCGCATATATCGCATACTTTTGACATTACTTCCTCCTTAATGTATTATTGAGTGTATAATGATAGCATATATGGATAAAAACATCAACAGTAAAAAGCAGCCCTTATGCGATATTCCCGTCCGTTTCGTCAAGGGCGTAGGCCCGGCGAGGGCCGAGATACTGAAAAAGCTCGATATCGTGACTGTCGAGGACCTGCTTTACCATTTCCCGCGAAGGTATGAGGACCGCAGCCGCTTCAATCCGATCAACAAGCTCAAGGAGGGCGAGTACGCCGCCATCAGGGGCGAGGTGCTGACGTCGGGCACGCGCAGCGGCAGGCCCCGTTTCGGCCGGGGCAAGGGCATGTCTTTATATAAGATGGCGTTCGGCGACGACACCGGCATTATCTATGCCGTCTGGTTCAACCAGCCCTATATGCAGGATGTCTTCAAGCAGGGGGATAAGGTCATATTGTACGGCAAAGTCGAGAGGTACAAGGACCTCCAGATGTCAAACCCCGAATTCGAGATAATTAACGACGAGGACAAAGAAACGATCCATACAGGTAGGATAGTCCCCATATACCCGCTGACCGAAGGGGTCAGCCAGAGGGGCATGCGCGGCATAATCAAAAATATGCTCGACAGGTATCTTGGAGACGCGGAGGAGTTCCTGCCAGAAGAGGTCAGGCAGAGGAATAACCTGCCAGCGCTGGAGCGGGCCCTTTCCAATATGCATTTCCCCGAGAGCGAGGAGCTGCGCAGGGCCGCGTACGAGAGGGTCGTCTTCGACGAATTCTTCGTGTTGCAGGTCGCGCTTGCGCAGAGGCGGCAGAAGATAAAAGGGCTCGGCACCGGCGTCGCGCATAAGACGGGCGGTGAGCTGATGGAGTCGTTCAGGGCCATGCTGCCATTCAAGCTTACCGGTGCGCAGGAGCGGGCCGTAGAAGATATCGAAAAGGACATGGCGAGCGATAAGCCGATGAACCGCCTGCTTGAGGGCGATGTCGGGTCGGGAAAGACCATAGTTGCCGCCCACGCGCTCGTGCTTACGGTATCGAACGGCTACCAGGGCGCGTTGATGGCGCCGACGCAGATACTCGCGCAGCAGCACTTTACCGGCCTTAACAGGCTCCTGAGCCCTCTAGGGATAAATGTGATGCTGCTTCGGGATGAGGCCCGGGAGGAGGCCCTGCGGATGATAGAGGAGGGCCGCGCGAATATTGTTGTCGGCACGCACGCGCTCATACAGGAAGGTGTCAGGTTCAAGCGCCTCGGGCTTGCCGTTGTGGACGAGCAGCATAAGTTCGGCGTCGACCAGAGGGCGCAGCTGAAGCAGAAGGGCATCAATCCCGACATGCTGTTCATGACCGCCACGCCTATACCGCGGACGCTTGCGATGACGCTCTACGGCGACCTCGACCTTTCGGTGCTGGATGAGCTGCCGAAAGGCAGGATACCGTCTAAGTCATTCCTTGTCGGGGAGGACAAGCGCGAAGGCGTATACAAGTTCATAGCGCAGGAGGCCGCCGCCGGCAGCCAGGTATTCATAATATGCCCGCTTATCAAGAAAAAGGATGGCGAGCTGAAAGCGGCTACCGAGATGTACGACAGGTTCAGGAAAGGGGTCTTCCCGGGGCTCAATGTCGGGCTCATCCACGGGAAGCTCGATAACGACGAGAAAGAGCGCGTGATGCGGGATTTCGGGGCAGGGAAGGTGCAGATACTCGTCTCGACCACGGTGGTCGAGGTCGGCATCGATAACCCGAACGTCTCTGTAATGCTTATAGAGAACCCCGAAAGGTTCGGGCTTAGCCAGCTGCACCAGCTGCGCGGCAGGATCGGAAGGGGCAACCAGCGCTCGTACTGCATAATGATCTCGGATACGGGTTCCGAAACGGCGCGCAAGCGCATAAAAGCCCTTGTCAGCAACACGAGCGGGTTCAGTATCGCCGAAGAGGACCTGCAGCTGCGCGGCCCGGGGCAGTTCTTCGGGACCAGGCAGCACGGCCTCCCGGAACTGCGCTACGCAAACCTGCTTGCCAACGTCAGGCAGCTCGAAGCGGCGCGCAGGGAAGCGTTCGGGCTGGTCGGCGCCGACGCGGAACTCGCGAAACCCCGGAACAGGCACCTAAAAGAGACCGTCAGGAGGAAGTTCCCCGATGAGGATAACAAGCGGGACTCATAAAAGCAGGATAATCAAGGCCCCGGACAGCATAAGGCCCACGCTCGATAACGTCCGGAAAGCCATATTTGACATACTCGGCGAGGGCGTAAAGGGCTCCAGGGTGCTAGACCTTTTCGCCGGCTCGGGCGCGCTGGGTATTGAAGCCCTCAGCAGGGGGGCGGCCTCATGCACGTTCGTCGACAACAGCCGCGCCTCCATAAAGGCCATAAAGGCGAACCTTGAGGGTTTGGGGCTCAGCGCCGCCGGGCGCGGGCCGTCGGAAAGCTCCGTCATATACGCCGATTCCGAGGCCGCCATTGGCAGGCTCGCGGAAGACGGAGCCGCATTCGACATAATACTGATGGACCCCCCCTATTATAAGGAATTAGCCAAAAAAACCTTGTCTTTGCTGGGCAATTGTGATATATTATCCGGGACTGGCGTAGCGGTTATAGAGCAGTCTAAGCACGATGGCCCACTACCGCCTGTATGCGGGGGCCTAAAGCTCTTGCGTACCGCCAGGTACGGTGATACGCTGGTTTCATTTTATCGCAAGGATTAACGCAAATCATGAAGAATAAGGCAGTCTATCCGGGGACTTTTGACCCTGTAACATTCGGCCATATCGACCTGATAAAAAGGGCCCTGAAGATCTTTGATACCGTCATAATAGCCGTTGCGCACAATGCGGACAAGGGGCCGCTATTCGGCGTTGAGGAGCGCATCGCGATGCTGAGACAGGCGACCGGGGGCATGAAGGGCGTCGTCATAGAGAGCTTTGACGGGCTCGCGGTGGATTACGTCAGGAAGAAGGGTTCCGTCGTCATGGTCCGCGGCCTAAGGATGCTCTCTGACTTCGAATACGAGTTCCAGATGGCGCTGACGAACAGGAAGCTCGGACAGGATATAGAGACGATATTCATGATGCCTTCGGAATCCTACTCATACCTTTCATCAAAACTCATCAAGGAGGCGTTCGCGCTCGGCGCAGACGTAAAGGACTTTGTCCCGCCGTTCGTCGCCAAGGCGCTCGCGAAAAAACTAAGATGAAGATAAAGATAAACGACATACCGAAGGACGGCATCACGCTGGAAGAGAGACAGGACGCCGCGGCGCTTGACCTCGCGCGCGACGACCTCAAGTTCGTGACCCCCGTGGCCCTCTCGGCGTTCCTGACGCGCGATAAGGACGACGTGTACGCGCACGTGAAGGCGAGCGGGCGCATAGAGGCGGTATGCGGCAGGTGCCTTGCGGCATATACGATAGATTTCGACAAGGAATTCGATTTCAGCTACGATGTGAAGGGCAAGAACATCCTCGACTTGACGGACGACATAAGGGCGGAGATAATATTGGAGTATCCGATCAAGCCGCTTTGCAGGGAGAACTGCAAGGGGTTGTGCCAGGTATGCGGCAAGAGCCTCAACGAGGGCGATTGCGGGCACACACCTGACGCGCAAAAATGGAACGAAGCGAAAAAGAACGGTAATTAAGGAAAGAAGGAGAAGAGATAAATGGCACTGCCAAAGAGAAAACATTCGAAAGCAAGGCGCGACAAATCCCGCACACACCAGGTACTGTCGGCACCCCAGGTGACGAAGTGCCCGCAATGTTTCGCGTTCGTAAAGACGCATTGCGCGTGCCCGAGCTGCGGATATTATAAGGGGCGCAAGGTCCTTGACGTCAAGGTCAAGGAAGAGAAGAAGAAATGAGGATAGCCGTAGATGGGATGGGGGGCGACTACGCGCCTAAGGTAGTCGTCGAAGGCGCCGTAATGGCCGCATCCGAATACGGACATGAGGTAATAATAGTCGGCGACAAGCCGAGGATAGACGCGGAACTCGGCAGGATCGGCCCGGTCCCGCAGAGCATCAGCGTCGTGCACGCCTCGGAAGTCATCGATATGCACGAGCCCGGCGCCACGAGCGCTCGCGCGAAGAAGGACTCCTCGATATGCGTCGCGACGGAGCTTGTGAAGGAAGGCAAGGCCGACGCGGTCGTATCGGCCGGCAATACGGCCGCTTTCGTAAGCGCGGCGATGCTGTCGCTGCGCAGGCTCCCGGGGGTCGAACGCCCCGGCATCGCGATACCGCTGCCCTCGATCAAGGGGCCGGTAGTGCTGATAGACGTCGGAGCGACGATAAACCCCGAGCCGGAGCACCTCCTGGGCTTCGCCGTAATGGGCGGCGTATATGCCCGCCATATATTGCGGATGGAAGATCCCTCGATAGGCCTGTTGAATATCGGCGAGGAGTCATCGAAGGGCCCAGATTACCTTAAGCAGGCGCACCAGTTGCTGGAATCGAGCAACCTGAATTTCAAAGGCAACGCAGAGGGCAAGGATATATTCGCCGGACATTTCGACGTCGTGGTATGCGACGGTTATACGGGCAACGTGGTGCTGAAGGTATCCGAATCCATTGCGACCACGATCTCCTCGTTCATAAAGGACCAGATAAAGAAAGATCCGCTGAGGATAATCGGCGGGCTGCTTACAAAGCCGGCGTTCGAGGCCGTCAAGAAGCAGATAGACTATGCCGAATACGGCGGCGCCCCGCTGCTCGGCGTCAACGGCATATGCATAATCAGCCACGGCCGCTCTTCGGCTAAGGCAGTCAAGAACGCGATCAGGGTCGCGGGCGAGTTCGTAGAGCACAAGGTGAACAACCATATCCTCGAAGCGGTAAAGACCCTCAAATGACGCCAAAACCCAAAACTATAAAGAAAAACCCGAAGAAGGCGAAAGCCGGCATAATAGGCCTCGGCGCGTACCTTCCGAGCAAGGTCATGACGAACCTCGACCTCGAGAAGCTCGTCGAGACCTCGGACGAATGGATACGCACAAGGACCGGCATCTCCGAACGCAGGATAGCCTGCAAGGAAGAGACCACCTCGGACCTTGCGGCATATGCAGCTACGGCGGCTATAAAAGACGCGAAGCTCGACCCGAAGGACATAGAGCTAATAATACTCGCTACGATAACCCCGGATATGCCTTTCCCGGCAACGAGCTGTTTTGTGCAGGCGAAGATCGGCGCGGTGAACGCGGCATGCTTCGATATCAACGCCGCATGTTCCGGTTTTATACATGAACTTACGATAGCGCAGCAGTTCATAGAGAGCGGGATGTATAAGAATATACTCGTGATAGGGGTGGAACTGCTCTCCCGTTTTGTCGACTGGAAAGACCGTTCGACCTGCGTGCTCTTCGGCGACGGCGCCGGCGCGGCCGTAATTGCGCCGGTCAAGAAGGGCGGGCTGCTGTCCTCATATATCGGCGCAGACGGGACGAAGAGCAACCTGCTGATGTTCCCGGCCGGCGGTTCCGTGAATCCCGCGTCGCACGAGACGGTGACGCAGGGGCTGCATTTCCTGAAGATGGAGGGCAATGAGGTCTTCAAGAACGCCGTACGCGTCATGACGACGGCGGCGGGCAAGGCAGTAGAGAAGGCGGGGCTTACGATAAAAGATATCGATTGCGTCATACCGCACCAGGCAAATATAAGGATAATCGAAGCGGTCATCGCCCGCGTCGGTATCCCGCTCGAGAAGGTATTTGTGAACGTTGAAAAATACGGCAACATGTCTGCCGCCTCGGCGATCGTCGCGCTGTTCGAAGCCGTTGAGGCGGGGCGCGTGAAGAAGGGCGACAAGGTCCTTCTCGTCGCGTTCGGGAGCGGTTTTGTCTGGGGGTCGTGCGTAATAGAATGGTAGATACCGCTATAATATTCCCCGGCCAGGGGGCCCAGTATGTAGGCATGGGCAAGGAGCTTTACGGGCAGTTTCCCGCCTCGAAGGTAATATTCGAAAAAGCCAACCAGATCCTCAGTTTCGATATCGCCAAACTCTGTTTCGAAGGGCCCAAGGAAGAACTTACGAGGACCGATATCTGCCAGCCGGCGATCCTTACCGTCTCGATAGCCGCGCTGAGGGCGCTTGAATCCGCGCTGCCGGTCCAGTTGGCGCCGAAAGCGGTTCTGGGCCTTAGCCTCGGAGAATATACCGCGCTTGTTGCGGCGGGATCGATCGCTTTCGACGACGCGGTCACGCTCGTAAGGAAACGCGGGCAGTTCATGGAGGAGGCCTCGCGCGAGAACCCCGGCACTATGGCATCGGTCATAGGTTTCCCGCTCGAAGAGACGAAGAAGGCCTGCGCCGAGACGGGCGCCCAGATAGCGAACCTGAACTCACCCGGTCAGATAGTGATATCCGGTACCAAGGAGAAAGTAGAAGCGGCCTCTAACCTGGCCAGGGAGAGGGGCGCGAGGAAAGTTATACCGCTCGATGTAAGCGGTGCTTTCCACTCGGACCTCATGGAGCCTGCCGCACGCAGGCTGAAGGCCGAGGTGGATAATATTGATATAAAGGAACCGAAGATAAAAGTGGTAACGAACGTCAACGCGGGCTATGAATCCTCTCCGGACGAGATCAAGGCGAACCTTGTGACGCAGGTGAAGTCGTCCGTGCTCTGGGAGGACTCGATAAAGCTCCTCGCGCATGAAGGGATAAAGAGGTATATTGAAGTGGGGCCGGGAAAGGTGCTCGCAGGGCTGTTACGCAGGATCGACCCGGGGCTCGAGTGCCTTAACGTGGAGACCGCCTCCGACGTTTCAGCCGTAAAAGAAGCGTTGGCGCAGGGGTAGAGAGGAGAAACGCATGATATTCAAGGACAGGGTGTGCCTCGTGACAGGTGGAGCAAGGGGAATAGGCAGGGAGATAGCGCTTGCGTTCGCAAAACAGGGCTCGGATATAGCGCTTTGCGACGTGAACCAGGAAGCTCTCGACGTCACGAGCAAGGAGATAGAGGCCCTCGGGCGCAAAGCGGCGACATTCGTCGTCGACGTGACGAACCTGTCGCAGGTCGAGGATATGGTCAATAAGACGCTTGACAAATTCCAGAAAATCGATATACTGATTAACAACGCAGGCATTACCAGAGACGCCTTGATAGTCCGTATGAGCGAGCAGGAGTTCGACTCCGTTATCGCCGTAAACCTAAAGGGGACATTCAATTGCACCAAGGCGTGCTCAAAGGTAATGATGAAGCAGAGATACGGGAAGATCGTGTCTATAGCTTCGATCATAGGGATAATGGGTAATGCCGGACAAGCCAATTACGCGGCTTCGAAGGCGGGCATAATAGGGATAACGAAGAGCGTCGCCAAGGAACTGGCGTCAAGGAACGTGAACGTGAACGCGATCGCTCCGGGCTTCATAGAGACCGATATGACGGCCAAACTTCCCGAGAACGTAAAGGCCCAAATGTTGTCGCTTATCCCTTTGAGCAGGTTCGGAAAAGCCAGCGACGTAGCTGAACTTGCGATGTTCCTGGCGTCGGAAGCGTCGTCATATATAACCGGACAGGTAATAAAGATCGACGGCGGGATGGTCATGTAGTCAACCCAACAAGGAGGAGTACATGTCAGCTGTAGCAGATAAAGTCAGGGAGATCATAGCAAAGCAGTTAGGCGTAAAACTCGAAGAAGTCACACCCCAGGCGACGTTCATAGACGACCTCGGCGCAGATTCGCTTGATACGGTCGAGATAGTCATGGCTTTGGAAGAGGAGTTCAAGGCCGAGATACCGGATGAAGATGCCGAAAAGATGAAGACGGTCGGCGAAGCCATCAAATACATCGAAGAAAAATCGGGCGGTAAGGCCTAGCCCAGGGGGCAGGCCTACCTAATCCACTAAAGGTAGGGCCTATATTTTTTATGGAAAGAAGAAGAGTCGTAGTTACCGGCCTTGGCGCCATCACCCCGGTAGGGAACAGCAAAGATGAACTCTGGGCTTCCCTCCTCGCGGGTAAAAGCGGCGCAGGCAGGATAACCCAATTCGATCCCACGGAATTCGACAGCCAGATAGCCTGCGAGGTCAAGGATTTTGACCCCTCCAAGTATATTGCGAACCAGAAGGACATAAGGAGGATGGACAGGTTTGTCCAGTTCGCGGTCAGTTCGACGAAAATGGCTATCGATGATTCCGGGCTGGACATATCGAAAGAGGACCCCTACAGGATCGGCGTGCTTGTCGGTTCCGGCATAGGCGGCCTCAAGGTCATCCAGGACCAGACCCTCGTCTGGAAGGAGAAAGGCCCCGGAAGGCTCGCCCCTCTTCTGATCCCCATGCTTATAGTCAATATGGCCCCCGGCCAGATATCCATACAGTTCGGGCTCAAAGGCCCGAACTCGTGCGTTGCGACGGCATGCGCGACGGGTAACCATTCGATAGGGGAAGCCCTGAGGCTTATCCAGCACGGGTATGCCGATGTAATGATCGCCGGAGGAACGGAGGCGGCGGTCGTACCTACGGGCGTTGGCGGTTTTTGCGCGCTGACCGCCCTTTCGAAGAGGAATAACGACCCGGAACACGCGAGCAGGCCGTTCGACAAGAACAGGGACGGTTTCGTCATCGGCGAGGGCTGCGGTATAGCGGTGCTCGAATCTCTAGAGCATGCGCAGAAGCGCGGCGCGAAGATATACGCCGAGGTCGCCGGATACGGGATGTCGGGCGATGCCTATCATATGACGGCCCCTGACCCGAACGGCGAAGGCGCGGCGATGTGCATGAAACTCGCGCTTAAGGACGGCGGGTTGGATCTTGGGGACGTCTCCTACATAAATGCCCACGGGACTTCCACGGAACTTAACGACAAGATAGAGACGCTCGCGATAAAGAAGGTCTTCGGCGAACTGGCATACAAGATACCGGTCAGCTCGACGAAATCAATGACGGGCCACTGCCTCGGCGCGGCCGGCGGCGTGGAATTCGCCGCCTGCGTCATGGCGATAAAGGAGGATATCGTGCCTCCGACCATAAATTACGAGACGCCCGACCCGGCCTGCGATCTCGATTATGTACCGAATAAGGCAAGGAAGGTCAAGGTCAACGTCGCGATATCCAACGCCTTCGGCTTTGGCGGGCACAATGCGTGCGTCGCCGTCAAGAAATTCCTGCCTTAACAATTATGGAGTAAAAAAATGGATTACCTTTTAACCGAACAGCAGATAATGGTGCGCGATCTCGCGCGCAAGATCGCGAAAGAGAAGATAGCTCCGGTAGCGGCCGAGCATGACGAGAAAGAGACGTTCCCGTGGGAGATAATGAAGGTCATGGCCGAATCCGACCTCTGCGGCGTATATATAGAGGAGAAGTACGGCGGCCTCGGCGGCGGCGCGATGGAACTCTGCCTCGTGACCGAGGAGCTCTCCCGCGCGTGCGGCGGCATAGCTATATGCTTCGCGGCGACTGCGCTCGGCACTTACCCTATAATACTGTTCGGCAATGACGCGCAGAAGCAGAAATACCTGCCGGAGATTGCGAGCGGCAGGAAGCTCGCGGCTTTTGCCCTGACCGAAGCGGGGGCGGGCTCGGACGCCGGCGCCATCGCCACGACAGCAAGGAAAGAGGGCGACTATTACGTGCTGAACGGCGTGAAGCAGTGGATAACCAACGGCGGGGAAGCGGAGATATATACGGTCATCGCGATGACCGACAGGGATAAGGGCGCTCGCGGGGCAAGCTTCTTTATAGTCGAGAAGGGGACTCCCGGTTTTGATTTCGGCAAGAAAGAGAAGAAACTCGGGATCCGCGCCTCGGCGACGCGCGAGCTCATATTCAACGAATGCAAGGTCCATAAGGATAACCTGCTCGGCCGCGAAGGCATGGGTTTTATAGTCGCCATGAAGACCTTCGACAAGTCGCGCCCGGGTGTCGCGGCGCAGGCCGTGGGCATTGCGCAGGGCGCATTGGACCACGCGGTCAAGTATTCGCGCGAACGCAAACAGTTCGGCAAGACGATATCGTCGTTCCAGGGCCTCCAGTTCATGCTCGCGGACATGGCCACGCAGGTAGAGGCGGCGCGCGCGTTGACTTACGCCACCGCGAGGATGGTCGATTCCGGCGCAAGGGATGTCTCGAAGGAATCGGCAATGGTGAAATTGTTCGCGTCCGATACGGCGATGAAGGTCACGACCGACGCGATACAGGTCCTCGGCGGTTACGGTTACATGCGCGATTACCCGGTAGAGAAGTATATGCGCGACGCGAAGATAACCCAGATATACGAAGGCACGAACCAGATACAGCGCAACATAATAGCGCTTGAAGTGCTGAAAGAGCAGCTGAAGAAATGAACATAATCGTCTGCATAAAACAGGTCCCCGATACGCAGGACATCAGGATAAACCCCGAGACGAACACGCTGATGCGCGAGGGCGTCCAGTCGATAGTCAACCCGTTCGACATGTACGCGATAGAAGAGGCGCTCAGGATAAAGGAAAAGGCCGGCGCCGCCACGACGAAGGTAACGGTGCTTTCGATGGGCCCGCAGCAGGCCGAGGAGGCGCTGCGCGAGGCGGTATCGATGGGCGTAGACGAGATGGTGCTGATGTGCGACCGCGCGTTCGCGGGTTCCGACACCTGGGCGACGAGCTATACCCTTGCCAAGGGCATACAGAAGCTCGGGAAGTTCGACCTTATAATATGCGGCAAACAGGCGATAGACGGCGATACGGCCCAGGTTGGCCCCGGCATCGCCGCCACGCTTGACATCCCGCAGGTGACTTATGTCAAGAAGACCGAAGAGATCAAGGAAGGTTCCGCGCGTTTCGAGAGGATGACCGAGGAGGGTTACGAGGTCATAGAGACGCCGCTGCCCTGCCTGATAACGGTCGTAAAAGAGATAAATATCCCGCGCCTCCCGTCCCTGAAAGGGAAGATAAAAGCGAAACAGTCGAAGGCAGCGGTCATATGCGCGAAGGACATAGACGCGGACCCGGATAGGCTCGGCCTTAAGGGATCGCCTACCGTGGTCAACAAGATATTTTCCCCGCCGAAGAGGACGGGCGGCCAGATGCTCCAGGGGGAGGTCCCGGAGATAGTCGGCAAGCTGGCGGATTCCATCAAGGATGTAGTCATATCAGTGAGCAAGACATAAAATGGCTGATAATAATTCAAGGGAATGTTCGATACAGATACTCGCGGATAAATGCACGGGCTGCACGCTCTGCGTGAAGGCGTGCCCGTTCGGCGCGATATCTATGAAGGATGACGCGCAGGCCAAGAAGGGCAAGCTCGCAGTAATAGATTTCGTTAAATGCACGCTCTGCGGCGCGTGCGTCGAGGCATGCAAGTTCAACGCGATCGAGAAGACCGTATGCAAAGTCCAGCCGAAGGTGCGGCTCGACGACTATAAGGGCGTATGGGTCTTTGCCGAACAGAAAAAAGGCAAAGTCCAGAGCGTAGCGTTCGAGCTCCTCGGGAAGGGCAGGGAACTAGCTAACGACCTCGGTGTGGAGCTTGCGGCGGTACTGGTCGGCGATAACGTAGCCAGCCAGGCGGACGAGCTTTTCTCCCGCGGCGCGGACAAGGTCTACCTTGTCGAAAGCCCGAAGCTCAAGGATTACCAGGACGAGCCCTACACGAACATAATTGTAGAGCTCGTGAAGGAGTTCAAGCCCGAGATACTGTTGTACGGGGCTACATCGATAGGAAGGTCCCTCGCGTCGCGCATCGCCGTGAAGATATACACGGGCCTCACGGCCGACTGCACAGGCCTCGCGATAGACAAACAGAAGAGATTATTATTGCAGACCCGTCCGGCGTTCGGAGGCAATATAATGGCCACGATCCTCTGCGAGAACTACCGGCCGCAGATGGCAACGGTGCGCCACAAGGTCTTTAAGGAAGCCGCCGTGGACAAGGCGAAAAAAGGCCAGGTTATCAAGAAGGATTACCCGGGCAACATTTACGACTCACGCACGAAGATAACGAACGTCGTGGAAGAGCTGTCGGCCACGGTCAACCTTACCGAGGCGGACATAATCGTCTCCGGAGGCAGGGGGCTCGGAAAGGCCGAAAACTTCAAGGTAATAGAGGAACTCGCGAAAGTGCTCGGGGGCGCCGTGGGCGCCTCGCGTTCGGCGGTAGACGCCGAGTGGATACCTTACTCGCACCAGGTGGGCCAAACGGGCAAGACCGTTTGTCCCAAGATATACATAGCGTGCGGCATCTCGGGGCAGATACAGCATCTTGCCGGGATGTCTTCCTCGGAGATCATAATCGCGGTCAATAAAGACCCCCAGGCGCCTATATTCTCCGTGGCGACCTACGGGATCGTCGGGGACCTGTTTGAGGTAGTCCCCGCGCTGACGCAGAAGTTCAAGGAGATCCTTAAAAAGTAGCTTCTCTTTAACAGGGGGATCCAATTGGCAGAAGTCCCGCTTAGCAGCACAAGAGAGAAGATCCCTTTTACCTCAAGCATAAACTTCAGGTTCATCCTCATATTCATCCTGCTCGTCACCGTTACGACATTCCTCAGCGGCATCATACTGATATACCAGGGCCAGAGGTCGCTCGAGGACGCGGTCCTCAAGAGGAACCTGACCGCGTGCGAGAATGTCCGCAGCAAGATAGAAAATTTTATACAGGGGGCCAAATCCTCCGTTGAACTGATGACCCTGATGCCCGGGATAAAAGACCTCGACCTTTTCCAGATAGACAAGATGATGTACGAGGTCATATCGGAGCATGAGCGCCTGGACCCCGTGGCGGTCCTCAACGACCAGGGCATAATGATATCCTCGCGCAATCCCGCAGACCAGAACAAGGACATGTCCGGCAGCGATCTTTTCCTGAAGACCAAGAGCAAGAGCTACATATCGGACATATATTTTTCCTCCGACGGACAGCCGCTGATAACCATAGCGGCGCCGATATTCGATTACGACAGCTTCGGCAGGAGGATAGGCGTGCTTGTGACTGCCGTCAAACTTCGCAGCCTCTGGCCGACCCTCGACGGGACCAAGGTCGGGGAGAAGGGCATGATAGTGGTGACGGACAGGAAGGGCGAACTGGTCTACAGGTCCGGAGAAGTGAAGACGGGCAACGTCGGCAATGACAGGACCGTAAAGCTCGCGCTTGAAGGCAGGACGGGCAGCGTAAATTACGGGAACATGCTAAGCTCATACATGCCGCTTACCGGGATGGTTACCGGGTCCGTGGTCGTTAAGCAGCCGGCAAGGGAGGCCCTTTACGGCGTGGCGAAGATGAGGAGCCAATCGATGATCCTGCTGGTCCTGAGCATAATGGTTGCCATCGCGATAGGCCTCGTGTTGTCGAACAGCATGCTCATCTCGGTCAGGAAACTTCTTGTAGGTACGAAGATAGTCGCCGAGGGCGACCTCGGATATAAGATAGACATAAAGACGGATGACGAGATCGGCGAGCTCGCGAGGTCGTTCAACGCGATGACGGTCGAGCTCAAAAAGCAAAGGGAGCGGGCGATAACCGACGAGCTTACGCATCTCTATACGCATTCGTATTTCCTTGAGACGCTTAAGGCGGAGGTCTACAGGTCGAAGAGGTACAGGGTCCGCCTGTCGCTGATGATGCTCGACATCGACCATTTTAAGTCGTTCAACGACAACTACGGGCACCAGGTCGGCGATGAGGTGCTTATCAAGATATCCGATATGCTGAAGTCGAGCCTCAGGGAATCCGATGTCGCGTCAAGGTACGGCGGCGAGGAGCTCGTCGTGCTCGCGGCCGAGACCGACAAGGAGGGAATATACATACTTGCCGAAAGGGTGCGCAAGAAGATCGCCGAGGACGTGATCGTCGAGTATGAGGACAAGAAGCTAAGGGTCACCGTAAGTATAGGCGTCACGACACTTACCGAGGACGACATAAAGAGGGACATATTCCCGGATGACTTCCTGAAGCGGGTCGATATGGCGCTCTATAAGGCAAAGGACAAAGGAAGAAATTGCGTCGTACAATTATAGCGTTAGCCGCATTCGTCGCCGTTGCGGCGTTCCTGCCCGCGGAAGTCCTGGTCCGCGAAAGGGTCCTCAAGAAACCCGAGACGATCCAGAACATCGGCTTCACAAAAGGCACTACGGTGTATTTCGACGAATCCGGCAGGCTGCAATTCGCGAGCCTCGGCGCCGACCAGCAGGTCGGGGGCATCAGGTTCGCTAAACGAACGTCCGTTTATTTCGACGGCTCCGGAAGGATCGATTATGTATACCTCGCCGCCGACCAGCAGGTGCTCGGGGTGGACGTAAGAAAGGGGACCTCGGTATATTTTACCAAGAACGGGAAGCTTGACTACATCATGGTCGCCGGTGACGAAGAGATCGGCGGCCTTCTCTGTGCGAATGGCTCAAAGGCGGGTTTCTATGAGTCGGGAAAACTCCGGTATGCCACGCTCGGCAAGGACCAGCAGGTGCAGGGGATACCGTGCGCTAAGGGCTCAATAGCGGGTTTTTATGAATCGGGGAAACTGCGGCACGGGATATTATCAGATGACTCATGCGTGCAGGGCATAATGTTCGCGAAAGGCACCTACCTTCTTTTTTATGAGACGGGCGGCATAAAGAGCGCATACCTCGTTGCGCCTACCGAAATAATGGGCATTACCTGCGCGAACGGTCCGAGCGCGAGTTTTTATGAGAACGGTAAACTTGACTGGGCTGTCCTTGCGAACGTAAGCGAGGTCCAGGGGATATCATGCGCGAAGGGTTCGACGATCGGGTTTTATAATACCGGAAAGCTCCAGTACGCTACGCTGTCTTACGAACAGGAAATCGACGGCATCGCATGCGCAAAAGGCGCGAAGGCCGGTTTTTACCAGTCGGGTAAACTCCAGTTCACGACTCTTGCGGCAGACCAGCAGGTCTTCGGCATTCCTTGCGCAAAGGGCACGGTCGCCGGCCTGTATGAGAACGGCAAGCTGCAGTATGCGACCCTCAGCTCCGACAGGGAGATAAACAGCATACCCTGCGCGAAGGGAACGAAAGTTGATTTTTATGAGTCCGGAAGCCTGCAGAATGCTACGCTGTCCAAAGACCACAGGATAGGCAATATCGACTGTCCTAAAGGAGCAGTTGTCGGTATACGCGAATCCGGCACGCTTAAATACCTGATATCCGAAGGGTCTAAGGCGAGTTTCGACGAGAACGGAAACCAGAGAGATATCGAAAAGACTGCAGATTGAGTTCCCGCCTATTTTTTAGTTTTTCCTTAAAAAATCCTTGACGACCTTCCGTACGCGTAATACAATTATATACGAAATATGGAGGAAGGAGAGTCTATATGGACATAGGCGCGAAATACATAACTATGGAAGAGGTCGTGAATTACTTAAGCCTTAGCGAGGGCAGTATCCGTAAACTTATACGGGAACAGAGTTTCCCGCACGTAAAGGTGCTCAGGAAATATCTGTTCAATAAGCAGGATGTCGACGCGTGGCTTAAGATGCATTCACAGGGCCTAAGGGCAAATAAGTAGCATTACCTAACTATTAAAGGGGTCATGCTAAGCCAAAATTGTAAGAAATATATTATATCATTATCCATCGCGCTCGCGATGTCGTTTCCGTCGATGTCGTGCCCCGGGGAATTAGATTACAATAAGCTTTCGCTTGAAGCCGCGCTGAACAGGATGTATGAAGTAGACCCCGAAATACAGATAAGCAGACTCGCATGCGATGCGTCCCTCCTCGAGATAAAAGCAAGGAAACTCGATACATTCATGCCGAAGCTCAGCGTCGGCGTCAGTATAGTCAAGCCGGTCGATATCTTCACGAAACTTGACCAGCAAAAAGAGATGTTCTTTGAACAGCAGGTTATCATAGAATTCGCCGTGACCTCAAACAGCTTCAACCATATCCTTAAGGACAGGAAAGGGTACGAAGCTAGCATGCTCGAATTGAAGCAGGCGGTTTCCGAAAGGAGCCGTGAGCTCATCACCGTATATTACGCCGTCGCAAGGGCCCAGGAGAATTACAGGTCCAGCTGCGATAACATCGAGACAGTCGAGAAGGTCCTGAAGATGGTCGAAAACAGCAATGAATATACGGACGTCGAAAAACTCGAGATAAGGAACTATCTTGCCGTGGTCACGGAAGAGAAGTTAGGCGCGCTGAATACGCTCATCAATACGAGAAGAGACCTCCGCGGGCTTCTCGGTCTGGAGAACAGGGAAGATATCGATATAACCGTCGAGGAACTGCCTGATAATATCAACAATGACATCGCCTTCTATGAAAACCCGTTGATAAGGCCGGCGGATTACACCCTCGACATATATAAGAAAAGGGGTGAGGCTGCGGACGTGGCCTCCCGGATCAGCGCGTCTCCCTTATTGAAATTTTCTTCCGCGACGATCCTCGGCATCGCCGAGGGCAGGTTCACGAAACTCCAGAAGAAAGTGATAACTGATACGGGAGTGGAGTTGCATATAACCGACTTTGGCTATACCGGAGGCCTCAATGATGTAAGCAAGATTAATTCGCAGATAGCGAGGTTGGAGGTATTGAAAGCAGAAGAGGACCTTGAGTATTCGGATTTAATAGCGAACGGCAAACTGGCCGAACTAAGCGGCCTAATAGATAATTACAGGGAATACATAACGAAGACGGAAGACATGTTGAGGATGTTCAGGGAACGCCTCTCCTTGCCGGTCATCGAGATAATAAGGATGAACGATAATCTCTATAAGGCCAAGTATGCGATGCAACAGGCGCTCGTCGATTATACGGTCATGCTCTCGAACCTTAAAGGTGTCGAGCTGAAACCCGAACAGACCAGCCCTCAATACCAGGATATGAGCTTGGAAGACCTGCTTGCGAGGGGCGAGAGGAGTGACATCCTGACCGTCAAACAGATATCCGAGAAGAAGATGAGGATGGAAAACGTCAGGATCAACGCGACAAAGGCCGGATATTTCCCGAAGATCACCGGTGCGGCCATACTTGAGAACGCGAACATAGACGGCGTGCCGTCGCAGGCTACGAGGGCTTACGTTGCGCTTGAAGGGCAGCTCTTTAACTTCAAGAACGGGCAGGCCATCAGGGCAGCGAAGGCCAGCATGGAAGAAATCAGGTACGAGGGCGCCGCGCTGCAGAACGTGGTCGCGGATGAGATAATAAAGAACTACCTGTTCATATTAAGGAGCAAGAATACCTTAAAATGGCTGAACGAGATCAAGGGGATAAAAGACGACATAATACGCGATATGCTGGAAAATATGGAAGGCAAGGGCCCCAAATATAGTAATTCGGATATACTGCCGCTGGTCCTGCAGCAGATGGAGCTGGACAGGATGATGGCGGATGCCGAGTTCTCGCTGGCGGTCGTCGAGTATAGCCTCAAGAAATGGACCGGCATACCGCTCAACGAGACGATAAGCGTAAAGGAGCTCCCGGCGTTCGGGGAGGACGAAGGGCTCTCAGGGTTCATGGCGCTGATCCGGTCCAAGGTGGCGCCGTATTTCGACGGTAAGGCGCCGGTAAAACAAGCCCTGAGCGCCGTCGAAAAGAACAGGGCGGAAGAGGCGCGGGCCGTCGCGTATGATGGGGCGCTGCTCCAGGTAAAATGCGAGACGAAGGGCATGGAATATAAGGGATGGCATGATCCCGACAGGCAGGTGTCTTTCAGCGTCTCCGTGCCGTGGGGCGACCGCAGGGAAAAGATAGCCAGGTCTGAGGCGGCGAGGACCCGCATCAAGTCGGAGATCGAGTATTTGAAGAGCATGGATGCTTATGAAAAAGAGAGGTTATCCGTCAAGACCTCCTACGATTCATCGAAAGCGCTCCTTGAAGACCTGCGCAGCAAGAAGGAGAATATGGAATCGCAGTACAGGATAACCGAGGAACTTTACCGGTTCGGCGGCCGGACAAAGAAGCAGATGGTTGATTCCAAGCTGGATTTCATAGTAGCGCAGATGAGCTATGAGGAAGCCGTCCTTGACAACTATTACCACAATGCGAGGGAGCTGCTGGTAGTGGAGAAAGATGCGGAACCCGAAGGCAGCGAAAGGATATTGCTGGCCGGATTGCAGGAAGCGATAGACCTTGCCATGCAGAACAGCCGCGAAATAAGGAAATACGAGGAGAGCCTCAAGCTCGAGAAGGAAACATTGGATTATTACAAGACGGTGAGGATAAAGGGCGATATCGGAGGGGATTCCTATATAATAGATAACAAGGGCTGGAATGAGACAAAGAGGGTCAAGACCGCGGGGATCGTCGCGACCGCCGACATTGACCTCGTGAACAAATATATGGTGAAAGTCCAGCAGCGCAGGATCGAGCTTGCCGAAAAGGACCTCGAGCAGGCGAAGTTCGACCTGACCCTGAAGGTCGCGGATGCCTACTCGGGCTACCTCGGTTCGCTCGCGGAGACCTCGGAAGTCCGCAAGGAATACGAGAGGCAGAAGACGGTCCTGGCGGAAATGGAAGAGCTTTTCAAGGCGAAAGCGATAGCGCATGTGGACCTGCTGAAGCAGAGGGAGTTCGTAGAGAGCCTTCTGCAGAAGTACATCGACACCAACAGGTATACCGAAGGGCACAGGAACAGCCTCGGCATTGCCGTCGGAGGCCTCGACCCGAGGTTTTCGGTCGTGAACACCGAGGTTTACGACAAGTCCGCCCGGCGCGTCGCGCTTACGGAAGATTTCGAGATCAAGCAGAGGCTGTTGGACGAGCTTACATCCGCGAGGCAGGCGCTCCAGGGACTGCTGCAGGATGATCTGCTCAAGCGCGCGGAGATCAAACTCGACATGGCCAGGCTTGATACCCAAGCTATATCAAAACAGGTAAAGACGCTCGCGGTCAACCTCGAGTACATATACCTTACGGATTTCATGGGACTAATAATGAGGGATGAAGCCGCCTTCTCGCGTTATGACAACATGTCGGAGTTTTTCTCGCTGAACTCCATAGACCAGATATTCAATCCCGCCACCGGGACTAAGGCGAGGATTGCGGCGATAAGCGAGAAGGTCGCGGCATTAAGGTCGAAGTCATATACGAAAAACGTTGTCCAGGACGCGTTGAGGAGGTTTACCGATTACCAGGTGGCCGTGGCCGATTACGCCAACTACGAGAAGAACGAAACGGTGCTGGAAAACGAGATGGCCGAGAAGATGCGTATGGAAGAGGCGGCAGGGAACACGGCCCTGATCAGGCAGAGGGAGCTAAAAGAGACGATACTTAACAACAAGATAAAGAAGATACAGGCATTCTACAGGATGATGAAATTTATGAACGAACTGGACCGTTATCTGATAAGATATACTTCAAAAGGCATAGAATCATACGTAACATTCGTCACAAAATGAGCGGGAATATGTCAAAGAGCGGCAAAAAAATAGCCATAGTGCTGGTAGCGGTCGCGGCCATCTTCATCACGGCGCGCTCGTGTATGCACCGTTCCGCGGATGTACGGGACGCGGCCGGCACACAGCAACCGATCGCAGCCGGTGCCGCGCGTACAGATAACCCGCTCGACCATGCGCGGCAGCGCGATTCGGCTTTAAATGCCGGAGAATTGATATCCTTCATATTGGAATGGACCAACCCGGAGACCGGGCTGGTGCCTACAATCATATCAAAGAGCGGGCAAAAGAACCCTTTTGCCGACCTGTCTTATACGTACGCGCAGGCGGTTGCGCACCAGAACCTCATAATTGCGGGATCAAACGACAGGTCGCAGGCCGCCGCGGAGATATTCAGGCAGAGGGGAGAGACGAGGGATATACCTAACTGCTTCAACGTCCGGACCGGGTTTAGCGAGGACCCTTTGGTAACTGCCGGGCCAAACGCGTACTGGGGCATAAGTTTCATAAGGGAATACAAGGCAACCGGCGACGAAAAGTGGCTTACGGCAGCAAAGAGGCGCGCAGATTTCCTGCTAAAACTGCAGACGGATGACGGCGGGATAAGAAAGAACCCCTTCCAGGGCAACGCGGAATATAAAGCCAAGTCGACAGAGGAGAACCTCGATTGCTATGCGCTGTTCGTGATGCTTTCCGATATCACAAAGGAGAATAAGTATGCGGTTGCCGCGTCCGATGTGCTCAAATGGCTTGCGGAAAGCGGTGTATATGACATAGAAGCGGGTTATTTTATCGCAGGCACATCGGATGATCAGATGAACCCGTTGTATGCAACAGACGCGAACGCGCTCGCTATCATAATACTCGGCCCTGAGCTGCTCGATTCAGAAGGCAAGGTCCGGTTCGGCGGGGCCGGCACAAGCCGCAGGATCCTGGACAGCCTTGATGCGGCCAAGGTCAAAGTAGATTATCTCCATCCGTCCGGCGTCACGATAAAAGACCTAGAAGGATTCGATTTTACCGACAAATTCGGCAGGCCAGGCAGGAAACCAGTCCTGAGCCCCGAGTTCACTTCCCAGGCGGTGCTGGCATATCTGGTAATGGCAAGGCACGCGAAAGAGAAAGGAGATGCCGAGTATTCGGCCAAGCTGATCGAAGACGCGCGGCGTTATCTCGATAACCTAGGGAGGATGGCAGCGCGCACAGGGAAGTCGGCGTCACTGCCTTATGCCTCGGAGAAAGGGATTAGGCGTTATCCGTTCGACAACTGGCTGACGCCGCAGGGAGATGCGGATATATCGGCGACATGGGCGTCATTCCCATTATCGGGATTCAATCCGTTCGCGCTTGAAGGGTTAGGGCTGCGTGATGCGCTGAAGGACTCCGCGGAATGGATGTCCGATACGGGTGAGGTCATAAAGCCCGAAAAAGCTTTCGTTATCCCCGAACCGGAGAAGATCATATCCGAAGCAGAGCTCATTGCCCAGCAGGAAGCGGCAAGGGAAGAGGCGATGAGGAAGCCGATCGTGTATTATAAGGTCCTTTACGACCAGGTCAATAAGGATGCGACTATTGCGAGAAGGAGAGTGATAGCCGTCCTGATGACAAGCTACAATTGCTGGTTCGACGGCGTGCTGGATACGGCGTCGCGGGACTATGACGTGATCGGCGTTGACGGGAATTATAAGGTTTTCTACAAAAGATTCCAGGACCTTCCGGAAGCGACAAGGAAAGCCGTGCAATCGGAATATGCCTATTTTGACGAGCCAACCGGCATAAAATGGAGGATGGCCCCGAAATACAATTTGTATCTAGACGGGCAGTATAAGCCGTATTATGCCTTCGAGATAGACGGCGATTACAACATAATCAGGCAGTTTGCGTCCGAGAGCGACATCCCTGAAGAGAACAGGGCCGATCTCAAGAGCGCAAAAGCCCAATTCCAGTCCTCCCGCGGCCTTCCCGAGGGCCATCTTATAGCAAGGTATTTCACCGCGCTCGAAGTGGACGACGAGATGAATATAACGAACTATTACGAAGCGATAGATGACCTTCCCGGCCTTGTCTCTAAAGTCCCGATAAGCGAGGATGAGTTCAGGAGGTATATAAAGGCGAAGGACTGGGAGAGGCTGGACCTGGTCTCTGCTGGCATCATACCTGATGAAAAAGGGATGCTTGCCGTACAGGAGAGAGGTATGTATTACGCAAGGGTCCTCGGCCTCGATGAGACGAGGAGGCTGCGTGTCGGTGGTGTCTCCGTAGCCAGCGGACGCGAGATAATCATGGGAACGAGGTTCAGTCTTACTAACTGGCGCATAGGAGAGGCATCGAAAACTAACGCCGTCAAATACGAGATCGGGCTCATAAAAGGCATGGTCATAAAGCCGCGTGAACAGTTTACCGGAAGCGGCCCTTCACCGACGCAGCCGCTTTGGATATACCTCGGGGAAGATATGATCGCGTCCGAGACCGCGGAATTCAAGAGAAGGCTCATGAGCTTGTTGAAGCGCATCAAATCAGAGAAGGATGCGCAGACACGCCTCGAGCTCGTGGAACAATACGACCGGTTGGCCGGAGAGCTCGCCTGGTACGACGAGAACGGGTTCATACATGTTATCTATTATGGTGTAAAAGCTGCCGAAAAGAGGTTCGGGGATTTTGCGTCGGCAAAGGCAAGAGCGGAGAACAGCCTGAGGACCTACGAATCGATCCTGGGTAAGGACCAACTCGGGCGGGACCTGCGCGATTCATACGGCCGCGTATGGCTAAAGGTCATAAACGAGGCGACCGGACGCATATTATACGTCGAGGTCTATGATATGGCGGGAAATCTCGAGACGATATATTCCGGGAAAATCGATATCGACCCGCTAACTAAGGAGGTCAGGTCCGAAATAAGGACCGATCTCGAGTACGACAAGGAGACCCTGCAGGTAGTCGGCAGCCACACATACCGCACGGACGAGAACGGGGATTGGGTGTCCGATATATCCGAGAGCATATTCAAAGGGTATACGCCCGACAAGAAGTATTTCGTTTCGGAGGTGCATATATTCGATAGGGACGAGGACGGCAGGATAATATTCGAGGACGGGAAAGCCAGGTATACAAAGAAGATAGAATATTACACGCCTGAAGGCGATATATCGGCCCAGATGGTGAAGAATATAATTACTATAGTCAAGTACGGCGCCAACCATGAGGTCGTGAAAGAGGTATTTCTCGAGCGGCCCGGAAAGGTCCTGACAGGGGAGAACACGAACCTCGATAACCTGACGCAGGGCCTTGCGTGGGTCCGCAGGTACAAGACGACAGGCAAGATCTTGACTTTCAAGGATTCGCTCGTGAAGTCCCTGACATCGCTGCCGGAAGAAGAAAGGGAAACGGCCGCGCTGCTGATATTGAACAGGCTCGGCGCGGAGAAGGTGGGCAGGATCAGCGATATCCTTATGCTGGAAGAGAACGAGGTCACGAACAACCTGACCGGCGACCCTGCCGCGGCCGGGGAGGCGCCCTATTTTGTGTTCTATGAACCGGGCGACAGTTTAGGCCGGCAAAGGCTCATAGTGCGCGGCGGTACGATGGAGGTCCCCGTTGACTGGATAGCCGAGGCCGATATACCTTCGAAGACGCTCACCTTCAACCTTGCCGGTGAATTGGTCTCGATAAGCGATGTCGACAGCTCTGTCCGCGCGGATTCCGTACTGCCTCCCGGATATATAGAAAGGATGGCGCCGCTCGGTATCAACGCCGATACGCTGCTGCCCCAGATGAAGAAGAGGATATTCAGGATGGTGACCGGCGAGGACGGCCTGCCGCATTTCACGAATACGGTGGCCATAACGACGGTCAGCTACATGATACCCGACGACGTTCTCGGCAGGGAGCTCTTGAATGTCAAGTTTGTCATGCTCGGGGACGAGACGACGCTCCACAGCGGCAGCGCGCTGAAGCTCAAGCGAAATATATTCGGCAGGGACACGCTTATCGAGTCGTGGAAGGACGAAAGGGGCGAGGCCCGCACCCGTGCTATAGCCAAGAAAGAGGATACCGTAGTATATGAATGGTATAAGGAAGGCCTCGGCACCGGCGAGCTGCGAGAGCGCCTGAAGTCCGAATGCGGCAAGATCGTGAAACGCAAGATACTGGAAGAGGCGCTTGAGAACGTCGCGGAGGCGCCGTTCGGCACAATGCCCGGCTATCACGTCATAAAGCCGAACGGGCGTATAGGCGAGATCAAATATTTCTCCGGCACAGTCGAATATCCGCGCAGCGTCTTCAGTCATCCCGGGGTAAAGGTGCCTTATGAGACGGAAGCGCCGCCGTTCAAGCTTCCGGACGGTCCCCTGATAAGGGGAGTGAAATACGGCGTGTTGAATTCCGATTACGCGTTCTATGACGTGCATTCGCTCAGCGGCCAGCTGATAGTCCTCGAACGCCGTTTCATAATCCTGCGCCTCATGAACATACTGCCGGTGCAGGGCGGCAGGCAGACTGAATATTATGACCCGCTCGTCCCGTATTCATACCTGAGGCCGATAAAGATAGAAAGGGATTTCAGGCCCGGCACACAACCCGAGGGCACGCAGCCGGGCACCCAGATCGTTGCGGTCTTTATCGGCGATGCGAGCATCTACCACCGTAACGGATGGCAGACCCAGACTTTCCTCGAGAGGAGGCCGTTCGATATAGAGCACTGGATACGCTCTGATTACGAGTTCGACGATAACGGCGTATATAAGTTCAAGAAAGAGCATATCGAAAGCAGTTCGATATACCTGATGAGGTCTATAAAATGGCAGAAGCCGCTAGCTTTCTTCGCGTTTGTGGCAGGCCTCTTCTTCCTGGCCGGGTATGTCTCGCGCAGCAGGCTTAAGGCAGGTAAGAGGTCCAGGATGGCTGTCGCGCGTGCGGCATCGCGGCCGTTCAGCAGGGAAGTGCTTGCGCGGCTCTCGGTACCTGAAGAGCTGAAAGCCGCCTGTATAAGGGTTTATGAAGGACATGAGCCGGTATCGGAACTCTTCGCCGCATCCGAAAAGGTCTTCAGGCCCAGGATCGAGGAATGCCTTCGCGGTTTCGGGGCCGACCCTGCCGGACATACGGCAAGCGTAAATGTCCTGCTGGACAGGATCGCGTGCCGGATCGGAAGGGAGGATATAAATTTAAGCAACCTGTTCGCAGTTGAAGCGAAAGAGTTCGGGGAATGGTCTAAGAAGAACGGGCATTCCGTCAACATTGCCGCAGGCAGGCCCGGCAGGGACGACCTGTCGGTGATAGTCCTCTTCAGGCTGGTATTCGACGAATCGATGGAATTCAGGGCCGCCGTCACCGGGTTCAGGAATTACCTGCTCGATAAGTCGCTCGGGCTCCTTGACGAAGGCAGGAAAGGCGATATATTGCGCGAGATACGCGGCGATACTCTCGCTTTCCTCGAGGCCTTAAGGCCTGGTTATGACAGGAAGCTCGGGCTCACTAAGGAATATATATTCACGTATGATGACATGAGCGAGCTCTTTGAAGGAAAGAGGCCAGGTTTCATCGCCTCATTCTCCCAGCTGGCAGGAAAGACCGCCGAGCAAAAACTCTCCTGGCTCGCGTCAAGGGCGGGCAAGGATGCCGCCGCGGACGTGAAGTCATACAAGAGCTACATATGGCTCAAGACGTTCCCTGATAAGGCCGGCGTTCCGCAGTTCGTCTGGAACCTTAGGCGCTTCTGGGAATTTCTCGTGCCGATGTTCGCGGCAGTGACTCTGGGCGGCGTAGCGATAGCCCTGAAACGGATACCGTTCGCCCAACGCCTCTCCGGTGCGATGGGCCCGATAGGAGCCACCTTTGTCGAGGTAACGGCCCTGATATTTATCGGCCTCATCATAACTATGGCCTTCAAGAGGCGGACACTCGGCGATTACAGGCCCGCGCTGAGGGATGCGGCCGGGAGCAAGGAGCTCAGGCGCTCGATCAGGCTGTTCTGGATAATGTTCGGCTCGGCTTCTTATCTCTGGGGCCTCTTCAGCATATTCGTGATAATCTGGACCGTCAGGATCATAAGCAAACTCACGTTCGTGAGCGCCGGATGGGGCCTGTTCATCAACGTGAGCGCGCTGCTGCTCACCTTCACGTTCATACTGTCGAGCTTCTTCTCGCTCTTTTATATCATAATAGCGTTGATAGGGTTTTACCGCGGCAAGAGGGAAGGCATCGGCCAGGTCATATCATGGGCCCAGATGAGGAGGAAGTTCGAGGCATCCAGGCGGTGCTTCGGGCAGATCATCACTCCGTCCGAAGCGTTTTGGAAATCATATTGGAATTCCATGATAACGGAACTCTACGATTATTATGTCATCAGTGCCGCGGAGAGGGATGGGCTGGTTTATTCGGAAAAGAACGCGGTGCCGAAGCTATCCTCACAGCCGCGTGCCGAAGAGGCCTCCGAAAGGATGCGCCTGTACGTAAACAGCTGGCTTATGGAGATGCCGAAGGCATGCTCCTGGAACGACCTGCCGACCTTCACGGCAATGGTAACGGCTTTCAATGAGCCGGTAAGCTTCTCGTTCGACGAGCTGAACGGCTGCGACAGGGGGGCCGAGGTCACGAGGCTTAACCACCTGATCGGGTTCTATAGGCCGCAGTGGGAAGAATTTGTCGGCAGGCTAAATTCCGCCGACCTCGGGCATTATATCACGAGGGAACAGCTAAAGCTGCTCTTCGGCCTGAAGAAGCTGCCCGAAGGGCTCCCTGAACAACTGAAGGAAAAGATCAGGAAGTGGGCAAACCTGACGGTCCAGTGCGTCGAGAAGACGGCCGTGGAGGTATACAGGATACGCGACGCTTTCGCGGCATACGCACGGGCCTGCTATCCCGGAATCTCCGAGAAGGCGGTATCGGAGATGGTCTCTGATAAGGTCCAGATACTGCTGAATTACGAGGGCTACCACAGCGCCGCGACCCGCGATTCCGACAAGGAGGCCCTGAGGAGGATCATGAAGGAGCTCCCGTTCCTTGACGTATACTGGGCGGCGCCGGAAGGCGACGAGAAGGGAACGGACCGCGGGCTCCACCGCTATAACCCGTCGACAGACAGCATAGAGCTTATAGAGACCGCGCCGTTCACCTCCACGGTCAAGAAAGGCAAGCCGAGCGGGCTGAACCAGGCGCTGCCGTTCGTGAAGGGCGAGACGGTCCTTTTCTTCGACGCGAACTGCTCGGTCAGGATAGAGGACGCCCTGAAACTGCCCGTCGCGCTTTCCGAGTTCGCGGACGACCCGTCGCTCGGCGAAGTCCTGTTCGCGGAATACATATTCAACAAGAACTACTCCTGGATCTCCCAGGCGATAGGTTTCAACGAGGAGACCTTCGTTTCGGTGACCCAGAGGACGCTTAACATCTTCCAGGCCTGCGGTTTCTACGGCCACAGCGCGATAATAAAGACAGACATGATAACCGCGGCCTGCGGCCTGCCGCAGGATTACATATCGGAGGACATACTCCTTGCCACGGCATTATGGAAAAAGGGCCTGAGGACCTCGCACAAAGAATACCTGACCTTCGGGAAGGGCAGGGAGACCTCGTATTTCACGAGCCTCGTGCCGCTGACGAAGTGGGCGATGGGTTCTTCCGACGCCGCGATAGGCCGCGTCATGCGCGGCATACTCGATTCGAGGAATGTCCATGTCGCGCAGAAGTTCATGCTGATGTTCGGGTTCTCGTTCTTCTACCAGACCCCGCTGATGTTCGTGATAAACTTCCTTTACCTGTGGCTGATGATCTGCTGGGGCATAAACGGTTTCATGGCGGTCCCGTACCCGATAGTCTTCGGTATCCTCGGCCTGCTCTTCAACCAGGCGATAACCGCTACCGGCGTCGCGTACCTCGTGGAACATTACGGTTTCAGGAAGTCCTTCTCCGCATACATGAAGCTTGTCGCGAAGAACCATTTCTTTTACGCGTCGGTCATACCCGCGTACGCGTTCGGTTTCCTCGCAGGCCTGAAGGGAAAGGCAGTCTTTATCATAAGCCCGAAGGGATGGAACCTGGGCCACCTGCCCCTCAAGACGATATGGGGGGAGAAGAGGGCCATACTGAAGGCGGCGCTCTTCAGCACCATGGTAGGCCTTCCGCTCGCATACCTGTTCGTGTCGACCGAGACGGTCCCGTTATGGATAAGCCCGTTCATACCGTTCCTGCCGTTCGCCGTAGTTGCGGCTATGTACTTGGCCGGCCTCAGGTGGAAAGAGACGGGATTGGGTTTCCTGAAGGATTGGCGCGACGAGATAGTCCCCGACGGCGACATCCGCAAGATGTCCGTCATAAAGCTGCAGATGATATACGCGATGGTCTTGCTTGTCTTCACGGGAGTCGGCTTCGTCATGTGGGGCCTTATATTCTCATCCCTGGCGGTCAAGGCGCTGTTCATATTCTCGGTCCTTTACATAAGCACGACGCTGTCGTTCATAATAATGCCGCTCTTTGCGCATTCGCAGCCGGTCGCGCTGTTCAAGGAGATAACGATATCCAAGTTCTGGAATTACGCGGTGATACCGATGCTGCTGGCGAGCATTGTTCTCGGCGCGGTCTCTATAATGTCGAGCCCCGCGACGGCATCGCCCGAATCCGTCGTCTATACGCTTCTCGGCATATCGATGCTTGTCGGATGGGCGCTGCTTAAGTGGAAGCTCAGCGGGTATGCGAGGCTTGACAGGTGGCTCAGGCAGAACCTGGCCGGATACGCATCCTCTTCGCCGGTACGCAAAGCCGACCTCATGGATGACATATACTTCGCTCACCAGGAGTTGATCCAGAGCGACAGGCAGGAGGAGCTTAAATACAGCAGGAAGGCCGGGAAGGCCAAAGCCGTGTTCGTGTTCACGCTGTCGGCCGCGTTGCTGATGTATTTCACGTCGGAATTCTACCCGAGGTTCTTCAGCAACTGGATATGGATCGTTATCGCGATCGAGGCGGTCTACCTGCTGATATTGAACGTCGAGCATACTAAGGGCGACAGGATATACCTGGGCAAGTTATTCAGCGAAATAATGATTAATGATTTCAACAGGCTCAATGAGAATGTCAGGGCCATGGAAGACATCTGGAAGAAACTGGACAGGATATACAAGGCCAAGCTTATCAGGACCTATGAGGACGAAGTCAGGGCCAAGAGGGCGATGACCGTTTACATGTCCAGGTGCATAAGGTCGTGGGAGGCGGGACAGCAGCAGAAGCCTACTTAGTATTGTAGCTTTCTTTCAAAACCTCGTGGTAGTAGAGCCAATCGTCGCTAACCTTCTTCATCGCGCTGTAGAGGTTCCTGTAATCGTCGTAGATATCGCATTCGAACTCGATATTACGCCTTCCGCTCAGGAAATGCGCGAAGAGCTTGTAGTTCATCTCCTTGCGCAGGAAGTTCTTCTTCTTGAGGGCATAGAAGAGCGATCCGCTGCCTTCGAAGCAGTTCATTATCCTTACCCATTCGCAGGCGATGAATATGCAGTTCTTGTAGCTTCCGAACAGGTCGACCGTGTCGCAGTCGATGAATACGCATGATTCGAGCTTGCTCGACGGTTTTATCTTCTTGCTCCTGACGAAATAGTTGCCGTTCTCGTCCGGTTTGGATATCTGCGCGGTCAGCTTGCGCAGCAATTCGAGATATGTCATTATGTTTGACGCCCAGTCGATCCAGTAGCCCCTGGCGATGGCGCCGCCGACGCTTATCTCGTATTGCTGAAGGCATTCCCTCATTGCGAGCTGTATCTTCGATAGCGCCTTCTTCTCCAGGACGAGCGACTCGCAGACCAGCTTGTTGAAGCTCCATTCGGTCGCGTTCAGGTGCGCGATGAAGTCCTTGTTCTTCTCCTTGGAGCAGAAGAGGTCGACCGCGTTCTGCAGCTTATCCAGGCTGTCTTTTGTGGTGAATAGCTGGAACGTATTCGCGAGCGTCATACCCTTTGTATATTTAGGTATCAATTTTTCGTCGAAGGTCTTTTCGTAAAAAGAGGATATGCCGTTATTAGAGTCGAGCTTAGCCGTGCCGAGGCTCCCGAGGGCCCTGTTTATCTGTATCGGGGTCAGCAGCATGGAAGCCGTATGCGAGTTAAGCGATCTCAGCAGGCCGTTTATGTCCACATCGGCGTAATCGAAACACTGGTCGATCGGAAGTATGATAACCGTGTTCTTCAAAAGCGGGATGCTCTTGGCGATGCACGGAAGAAGCATGTCCGGCGCCCGGCCTTCGGGGAACCTTATGCTCGCCTTTGACGGCGTGCCGAATTCATAAGAGAGGGGGAATATCCTCGTGGCGAGGCCGGCGTCATGGATATATACAATAGTATCGAAGGAATCAAGCTTCTTCTTGGAAAGGAGCCTCTTTATACGCTCGTGGGTCTTGAGGTAACCGGTAAGGTTACCGCGGGTCTGGCCCATCTCGGCCATCCCGACAAGCTCGACGTCTATCGTCTTGTTATACCGCTCCCTGAGCTTCTTCTTGAAGAGCTGTTTGAGGTCGAGAGAGAACTCAAGCTTATCATAAGAGTTCAGTACGAGCAGTACCCTGTCCGCGACCTCATTTTTTACTTTTAGGTTCTCCAGTACGGTAGTCTTAGCCATTTACGAAAATATACCCTTTTTTATTAAAAAAGTCAAGCATTTTGGCCTGCCTTGACATTTCTAACCCTATGTGGTATACTTGCTTCCAAATATCAGGAGAATGATCTTGCCGGAAGCGGTCCAGCGTATAAATTGGGTTGATGTCTTAACCGTAATCCTTTTGCTAAGAACATGTTATATCGGCGCCAGGACCGGCCTATCGGAAGAGGTCTTCAGGATGATAGGCGTCATTTTCGCCCTGTATATTTCAATGAGTTTTTACTCTCCGCTCGGGAGCAGGATCAATGCGAGTTTTTCCCTGCCTCAGGAACTTGTCGACGGGGTTTCTTTTTTAATTCTAATTTTACTGTCTATGTTAAGTCTTAAGTTAGTCGCCCTCGGCGTGACGAAGGTGGTCAAGCTCGCGTTCGCCGACAAGATAAACCAGTGGGGCGGGTTCATATCGGGATTGCTGAGGGGCGCTTTACTCCTCAGCCTGCTCTTCACGCTGTTCGGGATATTGCAGGTGGATTACCTCGTGAAGTCGGTCGAAGAACGTTCCCTGACCGGCCCGTATATAAGCAAGATCGCGCCGTACGCATACCAGGTTGTCGTAAGGAACTCCCCCGAAGCAATAAAAATAGAAGAACAAAAATAACAGGAGGATGAGTTGAAATTATCGAAGATCTATGATCTCGTGGTAAGGGAAGGTATTGCCGCCGACCCGCGCGGAAAAGATGCGGTCGCGAAAGTCCTCTCGAAAGCCGGTAGGGATTACGAGGCGCTGAAGGAGAAGGATAAGCAGTATTTCGACAAGGAGAGGCTGCGGAACCCTTACGCGGACACGAGGATACTTTACGGCAGCGGCTCTACGGAGGTCAAGCGTATAATCGTAGGCGTCGATATGGAAGTGGGCGAGGTCGTCCTGGCCGACAGGCTCAGGGAGAAAGGGATGAAGATAGACCTCATACTGGCCCACCACCCGGAAGGCCGCGCATGGGCGAATTTTTATGAGGTGATGAATATGCAGCCGGACATATGGGCGAAGTTCGGCGTACCGATAAATGTCGCGGAAGGGATAATGAAGGACAGGGTAAAAGAGGTCGAGCGCAGGGTCATGCCGGCCAACCATACGCGCACGGTCGACGCCGCGAGATTGCTCGACATCCCCATGATGTGCGCGCATACGGTGGCGGACAACCATGTCGTCTCGTATTTGCAGAAGCTCATGGACTCGAAAGCGCCGGACACGGTTGCCGAGGTCATAGACATACTGAAAGAGATACCCGAATACCAGCAAGCGATGAAGGTCAACGCCGGGCCGCGCGTATTTTTCGGGGATCCGAAGAACAGGGCGGGCAAGGTCTTCGTGGACATGACCGGAGGCACCGAAGGCCCGACCAACATGTTCGAGAAGCTCGAAGACGCCGGGGTCGGCACGATCGTCGCGATGCACCTCGGAGAGGACCACCTGAAGAACGCGCAGAAAGGCCACCTGAACGTGGTCATCGCAGGGCACATATCGAGCGATAACCTCGGCCTGAACCTGCTCTTCGACAAGCTCGCGAAAGAGGAAAAGCTTGAGTTCATCGGTTGTTCGGGCTTCGAAAGGGTAAGCCGCGGCAAATAATGGCGTTTTCGGAACAGGTATTAGAAGAGATACAGAGCAAGTCCGATATCGTCGAGATCATCGGAAGCTACATACCGCTCAGGCGCGCCGGAAGGAATTACAAGGCGAACTGCCCGTTCCATAAGGAAAAGACCCCGTCATTCATGATTAGCCCCGCGAAACAGATCTTCCATTGTTTCGGGTGCGGCGCGGGCGGGAACGTCTTCGGGTTCGTGATGAAGATGGAGAACATAGATTTCCCGGAGGCGGTAAGGACCCTGGCGGAAAAAGCCGGCGTAAAACTCCCGAGCTTCACGCGCAGCCAGTTCGAGACGAGCAGTTACGCGGTGCAGATATACAAGACGAACGAGATGGCAGCGGCATATTACCGTTCTATGCTGTTGAGCACGGATGCCGGAAAGCGCGCGGCGGCATACCTGAAGAACCGCGGCATAAGCGAAGAGGCAGCTAAGAAGGCGGGCCTCGGGTTCGCGCCGGACGAATGGAGCGGGCTCATAAACTACGCGAAGGGCAAGGGCGTAGACATAGCGGTGCTCGAGCGTTCGGGCCTCGTCGTCCCGAAAGAGGGAGGCGGGCACTACGACAGGTTCAGGAACAAGGTCATCTTCCCGATATTTGACATAAAGGACAGGGTTGTCGCTTTCGGCGCAAGGGTGCTGGACAACTCGGTCCCGAAGTACATAAATTCTCCCGAGACTGAGGTCTATATAAAGAGCAGGCACCTCTACGGCCTTAACTTTTCGGTCAAGGAGGTAAAGGAGAAGGACCTCTGCATAATCGTGGAGGGCTATCTCGATTTCCTTGTGCCATACGATATGGGCGCCGGGAATATCGCGGCTTCCCTCGGGACGAGCCTCACGGACTCGCAGGCGAGGCTTATCAAAAGATATACGAAGAACGTGGTCATGCTCTATGACGGGGATTCCGCAGGCGAGGCAGCGTCGTTGCGCGGACTGGATGTTTTCCTCCAGGAGAACATCACCGTGAAGGTCGCGGTTCTGCCGAAGGGTTTCGACCCGGATTCCTTCATAAGGGGCAAAGGACTCGCGGCGTTCGAGGCGCTCATCTCGTCGGCTTCGGACCTGTTCGATTACAAGTTAGGGATATTGTCGTCGAGATACGACGGCCGCACTTCATCGGGCAAGGCGAAGATATGCTCCGAGATGCTGCCGACGATAGCGAAGGTCTCCGACGCGGTACTGAAGTTCGAGTTCATAAGGAGGCTGTCGGAGAAGCTCCAGATACGGGAAGAGGCGCTCCTTTCGGAGATAAAGAAGGTAAAGCCCCAGGACCGCGGCTATGAGCTCCCGGAGGAGTTCGCCTCAGAGAGCAGGCCGCAGGCCGCGATGGCCGAGAAGATAATTGTCGGGCTTATGCTCGAGGACCCGGACGTCATAGCCGAGGTAAAGGGAAAGCTGAAACCCTCGGATTTCGAGGACCAGGCGGCCAGGAAGGTCGTCGAGGAGATATTCGCGAATTACGGCGACGGGAAGTCGTTCAACCCTTCCCGGCTCATAAACAAATTGTCGGACCCGGAACTTACGAGGCTCATTGCGGAGTCGACAAGCCTGATCGAAGATATAAAGGACAAGCAGAAGAACCTCGAGGATTGCATCAGGTGGATGGCGGCCAAGCACGCGAAGGCGCGGCTCGCGGAATTACAGAACCTTATTAAGGCGGCCCAGGTCATGGGCGACGAAGGCAAGGTAAACCAGCTCGTCGCCGAATACAGCGGCCTGATAAAATACCAGAAAGAATTTGCCAGGAGATGACTGCAGTGAAGAAGACGGACATTAGGAAAAGGATAAAGGGCCTTGAGAAGCTCATAGCCCTCGGCAAGGAGAAGGGGCACCTCACTTTCGAGGAGGTAAACAACCTGCTTCCCGAGGAAGTGACGTCCTCCGAGGATATCGACGAGATATTCGCGGTCCTCGACAAGGAGAAGATCGAGATAATCGACTCCGAAGAGGAGAAGGAGCTCAAGGAAGAGGCGATGGAGGAGGAGAAGGAAGAGCACCATAAGCACGAGGCAGAGGCAGAAGAGCTCCCCCGCATGGCCGTCATGGAAGACCCTGTCCGCATGTACCTGAAGCAGATGGGGCAGATCTCGCTCTTGACGCGCGAGCAGGAGTTAGAGCTCGCGAAGAAGATAAAAGAAGCGGAGTTCAGGTTCCGCGAAGCGGTCTTCGAGTGCAAGTTCTGCAGGAGGGAGATCCTCCAGCTCGTAAACGATATCCTCGCGAGGCAGGTCAACATAGACGAGGTCGTCGATATAGACCCGACCGAGAAGATAGAGAAGGTCGTGAAGAAGATGCAGCGCCTGACCAAGAGGCTGCGCGGCGCAAAGAAGACGACGAACCTCGTGCCGCTTCTGATGGAATTCAGGTTCTCGACTTCCGTGGTCGAAGACCTTTCGAACATGATGAAATACCTTGTCGCCGACATAGAGAAGATAGACAGGGACGTCGTCAGGTTAAGGGGCAGGGCGCCGAGGGGGCATATCTCCGGGATCAAGGAGAGGAAGCGCAAGATACTCCGCGATTTCGGCGAGCCGCTGCTGAAGATAAAGGACAGGTTGGCTTACGTTAGGCGCCGCGAAAGGCAGTTCGAGAGCGCGCAGAAGAAACTCGTCGAGGCGAACCTCAGGCTCGTTGTGTCGATCGCTAAAAAATACACGAACAGGGGCTTATCGTTCCTCGACCTCATACAGGAAGGCAATATCGGCCTGATGCGCGCGGTCGACAAGTTCGAATACGAGCGCGGATACAAGTTCTCGACGTACGCGACGTGGTGGATAAGGCAGGCGATAACCCGCGCTATTGCGGACCAGGCGCGCACTATCAGGATCCCGGTCCATATGACCGAGACGATAAACAAGCTCATACGCGTATCGCGCAACCTCGTGCAGGAGACAGGCCGCGAGCCGCTTCCCGAGGAGATCGCGCACGAGATGAGGATGGCGACCGAGAAGGTGCGCGGTATCCTCAAGATAGCTCAGGAACCCATATCCCTGCAGACGCCGGTCGGCGACGAGGGAGATACGCATTTCGGCGATTTCATCGAGGACAAACGTGCCGTCTCCCCTGCAAATGCCACGGCATATTCGATGCTCAAGGAACAGCTCGAGGACGTGCTGACCACGCTGACCGAAAGGGAGAAGAAGGTACTGAAGCTCCGTTTCGGCATCGGCGACGGCTGCCCGAGGACGCTCGAAGAGGTCGGCTCGATATTCAATGTCACGAGGGAGAGGGTAAGACAGATAGAAGCTAAGGCCCTGCGCAAGCTGCGCCATCCGATACGCTCGAAGAAGCTCAAGACGTTCCTCGAGATGGGATTGGGCCTGGGAGAGGAGAGTGCTTCCTAAGGGTTTGAAGTTATCGCGTCGCAGGTTCATGAGGTATTCCTTTGCCGGACTGGCTTTCCTAGCAGCCGGCAGTTTTATTTCCGGGGCCCGCCCGCTTCTCGCGCAATCGGGCGCTTCTAGCGGACGTCCGAAAAAGAGAATAAAAGGCGAACACGATCTCGTGTGCGCCAGGAATTCGGACCCGTATTCGATGACCGTAAAAGCCATAGGCGCGATGGGCGGGATGGAGAGGTTCGTGAAGAAAGGCAGCACGGTCGTCGTGAAGCCGAACATCGGCTGGGACCGCACGCCGGAACAGGCGGCGAACACGAACCCGCTTGTTGTCGCCGCGGTCGTAGAGCTCTGCTTCAAGGCCGGCGCGAAGAAGGTGAACGTATTCGATAATACCTGCAACGACCCGCGCCGCTGTTATGATTCGAGCGGCATCCGGGAGGCGGCAAAGGGGAAGGGCGCGAACGTATTCTTCCCGGACCTTAAGGACACCGTCCCCGCGAAGTTCCCTTACGAGAGCCCTATGGAGGGCTGGCCGATACTGCGCGCGGCGCTCGAATGCGATACTTTCATAAACGTCCCCGTGTTGAAACACCACGGCGGACCGGGGCTCACGCTCTCTATGAAGAACCTCATGGGTGTCTGCTCGGGCAGCCGCGGGCTTATGCATGACGGCCTTGGCAGGAAGATAGTCGACCTGACGGACTTCATAAATCCCGAACTTACGGTGATCGACGGCATAAAATACCTCGAGAGGCACGGCCCGACCGGCGGCAGCCTTTCGGATGTGCGCGAGCTCAATACGGTGATCGTCTCGACGGACCCGACGCTCGCGGATGCCTACGCGTCGGACGCGGCAGGAAAGGGCCCGCTGTTCCTCGAAAGCGTCAGAATAGCCGCGCAACGCAAGCTTGGTAACGCTGATATCGGCAAGGCCGATATACTTGTAATGGACCCGCGGCTCGTATGAAAGCCAGAAAGTGGGTCGCCATCCGCAGGTCCTCCCAGATACTTTCCTTTTTGCTTTTCACGGCCATTCTCTGGTCGACGACTTACCCTCTTAAGGGCGGCCCCGTGCCCCCCGAAACATTATTCAGACTCGACCCGCTCGTGATCTTCATCACTTCGCTGAGCGAGAGGGTCCTGCTGCCGGGCATCGTACTATCCTCGATGATGATATTGCTGACCTTGATATTCGGCAGGTTCTTTTGCGGATGGGTATGCCCGCTCGGCGCGGCTTTCGACCTTGCAGGCCTGGCGGCAAGGAAGAGGGAAAAGGAGAACGGGAAAGCCAACGCGAGGAACAGGAAGCTCAAATATGTCATACTGGCCGCCGTCGTGTTGTCCGCCCTTTTCGGCATCCAGGCGGCATGGGTGCTCGACCCGCTCGGTATAATGTCGCGGTTCCTTTCGCTCTCGTTCATACCGTCAGTATCGTCGGCGCTGCGGGTGCAGTTCAACAATACGTTCATCAATACGCAGTCCATGTCCGTACTGTTCCTCGTCGCTGCCGCCACGGTCCTGGTAAAAAAGCGTTTCTGGTGCCGCAGCGTATGCCCGCTCGGCGCGATATATGCACTTACGGCAAAAGCCGCGTTACTGAACCGCAGGGTCCGCGGGTGCAGCGATTGCGGGGCGTGCGCGGCGAACTGCAGGATGGGTGCGATCAGGGATGACTTCAGCTATTCGAAAGGGGAGTGCATCCTCTGCATGGACTGCGTTTATGACTGCCCGGCCGCCGGGACGAAATTCGCGTTCGGCGGACAAGACGGGACGCGCGGTGCCGGTACTGACGCGTCGAGGAGGAATATCCTGATATTGATATCGTCCTCGGTGTTGTTGTCGGGGTTCGGGAGACTCAGGTTTCCCGCGCGCGCTCGCACGGTCATAAGGCCGCCTGCCGCGCTGCCGGAGGATGAGTTCGTCGACCGGTGTATCAGGTGCGGCAACTGCATGAGGGTATGTATAACGAACGGCCTGCAGCCCGCAATGGGAGAGTGCGGCGTTACAGGCATATGGACGCCGAAACTTGTTCCTGAGATAGGGTATTGCGAGTATAATTGTACGTTGTGCGGCAACACATGCCCGACCGGCGCGATACGCAGGATATCGCTCGCGCAGAAGCACGATACGGATCTCGGGCTCGCCGTTGTGGACCGCGAAAGGTGTATATCGTGGGCCGACGGGAAACAGTGCATGGTATGCGAGGAACACTGCCCCGTTCCGCGGAAAGCGATCAAGGCGGTAGAAGAGGCCGTCAACGGCAGGGTAATACGAAAGCCGGTAGTAGACGGCAACCTCTGCGTCGGCTGCGGCATCTGCCAGAACAAATGCCCGGTGGACCCCGTAAGGGCCATCAGGGTCAGGCCATTCTGAAAGGAGAGCGAAAAATGTTCGGAAGGAGAGCAGTGCCGAAGGTAAAATCATCCGATACGATCTACGCTTACCTTAAACGCGGGATAAGGGAAGGCGCATCCGATATCCACTGGGAGCCGTACAACGACGGAAACAGGGAGAGCATAGTGATACGCTTCAGGGTAGACGGGATCCTGAAGGATGCGGGTAAGCTCTCCAGCGAGACGTTCTCGAGCACCGTAATAAACGCGATAAAGATAATGTCCGCGATGGACCCTACGAAGAAGCGCACCAACCAGGACGGCCGCTTCAATTTTACGCAGGACGGCACCGGATACGACGTAAGGGTCGCTATCATGCCGACGATATCCGGCGAGAAGGTCGTCATGAGGATAACGAACAGGGGCACTTACTGCAAGAACATCTCCGAGCTCGGCATGGGCGGGGAAGCCCTGAAAAATTTCGAACAGATGATACACAGGCCGGAAGGCTTCGTGCTGATAACCGGCCCGTCCGGCGCCGGCAAGACGACGACGCTCTATTCGATACTGCAGAACGTCTACAGGCGCGAGATAAACATCTGCACGATCGAGGACCCGGTCGAGCTGCAGTTCGCCGGGATAAACCAGATACAGGTCAACTACGAATACGGCATGACGTTCGTCACGGGACTGCGCGCGATAATGAGGCAGGACCCCAATATAGTGGCGGTAGGCGAGATAAGGGACCTCGAGACAGTCCGGATAGCGTTCCAGGCGTCGCTCGCCGGCTCCATGGTGTTCTCGACGCTGCACGCGAGGGACGCGGTCAACACCGTGACGAGGCTCATGGACATGGGAGTCGAGCCGTTCTTCATTGCGACCGCGCTGACCGGCATAGTATCGCAGCGGCTCATCCGCCTCACATGCCGCGACTGCAGCGGCCAGGGCTGCAAACAGTGCAACTTTACCGGGTTCAGGAAGAGGATAGGCGTCTTCGAAGTGCTCCGCATGAACGATCCCCTGAGGCAGCTGATATTGAAACGGCCGAATTTCGAGGAACTGAAGGCCGCGGCGATAGGCCAGGGGATGGTGCCGTTCGCGTCGCTTATAGAGCCGATGATAAAGCAGGGCCTGACCACTGCCGAAGAGGTCAACAGGGTCCTCGCGCTGGAATAAGCCGCCCCGGCGCGCCGCGCGCCTTATTTTGGGCTTGCTAAATCCGACTTAAAATAGTATCATATCTATCACTTTGGGCCCATAGCTCAGTTGGTTAGAGCAGCTGACTCATAATCAGCGGGTCATAGGTTCAAGTCCTATTGGGCCCACCAAATTTTTCGGGCGATTGGCTCAGTTGGTTAGAGCGCCACATTCACATTGTGGAGGTCAAAGGTTCGAATCCTTTATCGCCCACCATCTCACACCCCGGGAGCGCCACATGCAAAAGATTAATGTTGAAGAGCAGATAGGCTACCTGAAAAAACTCCAGGCCGTCGACGGCGATATCTTCCGGCTGCGCAGGGATAGGGCGTCGAAGCCCAAGCTTATCGAGGACCTCGAAGCGCGCCGTAACGACGAGCAGGCCGCGGTCAGGGGCATCGAGGAGAAGATAAAGGCGAACCAGGTAAAGCGCAAACAGCGCGAGCTCGACCTGCAGGCGAAAGAGGACGGGGTCAAGAAGCTCCAGGCCCAGCTCTACCAGCTGAAGACGAATAAAGAATACCAGACGATGCAGCAGGAGATAGAGGGCCATAAGGCGGACAAGTCCCGCGTCGAGGACGACATACTCGTGCTTATGGAAGAGGCGGACACGCTGAATAGGGACCTCGCGAAGGAGAGGGCGCTTTTTGCCGACGCGGAGAAGCACCTGAACGAGGACAAGAAGGTCATAGAGGACGAGATCGCCGCGCTCGACAAACGGATCGCGGAACTCGAGGCGGAACGCGCCGCCGCGGCCGCTCAGGTCGATAAGAAGGTCCTCGCGCATTACGAGAAGGTATTGTCGGGCAGGGACGGTGTCGCGATAGTCGCCGTAAAAGACAACGCGTGCCAGGGTTGCTTCATGAACCTTCCGCCGCAGATGATAAACGAGATCAAGATGAACGACAAGGTCATCACCTGCGAGAGCTGCGCGCGCATATTGTACATTGAGAAAGAAGCCGATGCGTCATAAGCGCCTCGTCATATATACGGACGGCGGTTCCCACGGTAATCCAGGGCCGTCGGGCATAGGCGTCATCCTGTGCGCCGAAGGCGGAGAGACCGTAAAGAATATATCGAAGTATATCGGAGAGACGACGAACAACGTCGCGGAATACATGGCGCTGATATACGGCCTTCAGGAGGCCTTGATTTTAAGGGCCGATGAGGTTATAATCAATTCGGATTCGGAATTGCTTGTAAGGCAGCTGAAAAAGGAATATAAGGTAAAAGACAGGGACCTTAAGGTGCTCAACGGACAGGTAGAGCACCTGTTGTCGGGTTTCAGGAAATACGAGATAAACCATATCGACCGTTCCCTTAACAAGGGCGCGGACAGGCTGGCCGATAAGGCCGTAGGCCAGGAGTCGCTCTTTTAGATCACAGGATTTGGGCAGGCCGGATGGTCGCTTCCAGCGATGGAGGAGGAAAGTCCGAGCTCCAAAGGACAGCGTAGCGGGTAACGCCCGTCTGCCGTAAGGCAAGGATCAGAGCCACAGTGACGAACAATCCCATGCGGGAGGCCAGACGGCCTTAACGCCGGGACGAAGTGAAACGCGGCAATCTCTACGCGGAGCAAGGCCAAATAGGCGCATCTCCTGGGGCTGTCCGCCCCAAGCCCGCAAGGGCGGATGCGCGGGTTGGCTGCTTGAGCCCCGGAGCAATCCGGGGTCTAGATGGATGATCATCGAACACAAAACTCGGCTTATAGGCCTGCCCAAAATAATTTTCAGGAGAAGGAATTGGCTATAGAAAGCCGCGCCGGCATAAGGGTTAAGATAGACGCGACCATAATGGTCGAGATCGACACGGGCATGAAGGACAAGATCCGCATAATCCGCGAGCCCCAGAAGGCCGTCGTCGTAGATATAAGCATCATCGGGCTTGGCGTGATATCGCCGATATTCCTTCCGAAAGGCGCCATTCTCGTCATTCAGCTCGATGCCTCGATATTCAATATCGGCAAACCCGCGAGGGTCATAGGAGAGGTCCGGTATTGCAGGCCGTCGAAGAACAAGGATTACAGGACCGGCGTAAAGTTCCTGGACATAGACAATGTCCTTCTGGCGAAGATAAAGGAATACGTCGAGCAGTATAAGCATAACGCGGTATGAATCTACGGGAGACGCGGCACGGCATATGGACATAAAAACGATATTCAAATCAATGGTAGATACCGGGGCTTCCGACATCTTCTTCAAGGTGGGAAGCCCCGTTAATTTTCGCGTGGATGGGCTGCTGGTCCCGCAGGGTTCCGAAGCCCTTACCGAAAAAGACATCTCGAAAATGATCGACGATGTCCTGGGCGCGGAGCAGAAGAAGGCTTTTGAAAGGGACCGCGAGATAGATTTCGGCGTAAACTTCGAGGGGCTCGGAAGGTTCCGCGGAAGCATATTCCACCAGAACGGCCTGCCCGGCGCCGTCTTCAGGTTCATAAAGGGCAAGATAGAGGCGTTCGACCCGCTGAACCTGCCGTCGAAAGTGCTCAGCAAACTCGCGCTCGAGAAGAGGGGCCTGATACTTGTCACGGGCGCGACCGGAAGCGGCAAGTCCACGACTATCGCGAGCATAATTGAATATATCAACCAGAACCTCCCGTCCCATATAGTCACGATCGAGGACCCGATAGAGTTTGTCTTCGAGGACAAGAGGTCTCTTGTCGAACAGCGCGAACTCGGCCTCGATACGCCGTCTTACATCGACGCGCTGAAGCATGTCATGTACCAGAGCCCGGACGTAATATTCATCGGCAACATACGCGACATGGAGACGATGGCGGCCGCCATGACAGCCGCCGAGACAGGCCAGCTCGTCGTGAGCACGATCCATTCCGTTAACGCTATACAGACCGTCGAGAGGATAGTGAATTTCTACCCGCCCCACCAGCATGAGGAGATACGCATGCAGCTCTCGCTGTTGCTGAAAGGCGTCATCTCGCAGAGGCTGATCCCCGTAAAGGAAGGCAAGGGCAGGATGCCTGCCTGCGAGGTCATGCTTAATACCCCGACTATCTCCGCCCTCATCAGGGAAGGCAAGACGAACGAACTTCTGCATTATATAGAGGAAGGCGGAATATTCGGCATGCAGACATTCGACCAGTGCCTCGCCAAGCTTTGCCTCGACGGCCGCATCTCCGTCGAAGAGGCAAAGCGATTCTGCGATTCCGTCGCGATACTCGACCTCGCCCTCAAAGGCATCAAGCGCACAGAGCGCGGCACCCCGTTCACCCCCAACCGCTAATTTAGGAGCCACTAGTCTGGTCCAGAGGGACACCCTAAGATAATAAAGGACGGAGTCTGTCCAGCATGTCCCCTCGGAGGATGGCTCCTACTACTACTATTATTTCCCTTGACATGAGTGGGGGAGGGGTGTATACTTTGTAGCGTCAGGTGGAGTAAAGTGGTTTAAAGTGGAGAATATGGTTGTGGGTCCAAATTAGCCTTTGTCGGGGAGCCCTCGCAAGAGGGAAAGGCAAAGCAAAAAGGGTCCAGCCGGTCCTTATAAATTTTGGGCCCACAACCTTTTATTCTTGTCTTCGCTATTTGGGGGGATGATAGATGTTTTACGGAGAATACGAACATACTATCGACAGGAAGGGCAGGATCATAATACCCTCCAAGTTCCGCGAGGTCTTCAAGGAAAATTTCGTCGAAAAATTCTACGTGACGCGCGGCCTCGACAAGTGCCTCTTCGTTTTCACCGAGGAAGAATGGAAGCTCGCCGAGCAGAAGTTCAAAGGCATGTCTTTCACTAAAGCCGATTCGAGGAAGTTCAACCGCCTGTTCTTCTCGGGCGCCGTCGACGTCACATGCGACAAGCAGGGAAGGGTCCTGCTGCCGCAGTACCTGAAGGATTACGCGGGGATCAAGCGGGACGTGATGATAGTCGGCGTCTCGAACAGGATGGAGATCTGGTCGAAGGAGGAGTGGAACAGGTACTACGATAACGCGGCGCCTTCGTTCGAGAAGACCGCGGAGAATCTTTTGGAACTTGACAATACATAAGCCCGTTCTTTTGAAAGAGGTTCTTGAGGCGCTTGAGCCCGCGCCGGGAAAGACGATAGTCGACTGCACGGTCGGCCTCGGAGGACATGCCGAGGCGATTGTTGCGGCGATATCGCCCGGAGGGCGGCTGGTCGGAATTGACAGGGACGCGCAGGCGCTTGAGATAGCGAAGGAGAGATTAGGGAGGCCCGGGGAGAGGGTAGACCTGATCAAGGGAAGGTTTGACGAGCTCGACGCGATCTTTGAGAAGGCCGGGATAAAAGGGGCCGACGGTTTCCTGTTCGACCTCGGCGTATCCTCGATGCAGTTCGATGAGGCGGCCCGCGGGTTCAGTTTCCGCGCCGACGCCCCTCTCGATATGCGCATGGATACGGCTGCGGCAAAAGACGCCGCCGAGGTCGTCAATACCGCGAGCGAGGCGGAGCTGGACCGCATACTCGACGAATACGGAGAGGAGAGGTTCCACCGGAGGATCGCCGCGGCGATAGTAGAGGAGAGGAAGAAGGCCCGGATAGAGACGACCGGAAGGCTTGTCGATATAATCGTGCACGCGATGCCTTATAAGATGAGGCACGGCAGGGTGCATGCGGCGACAAGGAGCTTCCAGGCGTTCAGGATAGCGGTGAACGACGAGCTGGGGGCGCTCGAAAGGGCGCTGGACCAGGCTATAGGGCTGCTGAACACGGCGGGTGTCATATGCGTGATATCCTACCACTCGCTGGAAGACAGGATAGTGAAGAACAAGTTCAGGGAAGCCAAGGCCCGAAAGATATTGGAATTGAAGAGCAAGAAGCCGGTGACGCCGACGGAGCAGGAGATAGGCGATAATCCGCGGGCACGCAGCGCAAAGATGCGCGCCGCAGCCAAAATGGCGGCAAGCGGCTAGGACGCCGCAAAACGGCGTCCAGACAGGGGAGAGATGAGAGTTTATAAGTTCCTTATAATGACGGTATCGGTCACGGCGGTTGCGCTGGTCTATGTGACGCAGCAGACCTCGCTGATACGCCTAAGCTACGACATAAAAGCCAAGGAGCAGGCCTACTCGGAGCTCCTTGACCGCAATAAGATACTGCTGTATAATGTGAGGCAGCTGGAATCCCCGGCGCGTCTCGAGAAGACACTCCTGGCAAAGAACGTCAAGATGGAGGTCCCCTCAAAAGAACGCTTTATACTGTTGTCTTCGGCCCAGGGATACAGTGCCGCGGATAACGCCGTGGACGCCGGCGCAGTAGGGTTTTTCGGAAGGGTCCGGCAGACCGTCGCAGGCCTGTTCGCGCTGGGGCCCGAAGCGCAGGCTAAACCTTTAAAATAATCGTAACTACTTATATACCCTAATAGTTTTCCGCCGAAAACAAGGGTTGGTTATACGTGTACACTAGAGCCCACAAGAGACGCCTGAATCTTGTCTTTTCTTTATTCATTGTTTTATTAAGCCTCCTTCTTATCCGCGTAATATACATCCAACTCGCCAGGTCTTATGACTACGCTCTCCTGGCAAAGAAACAGCATACCGCAGTAATCGAACTCCAGCCAAAGCGCGGCACTATCTATGACAGGAACCTAACGCCTCTCGCGGTGTCGCTGAACCTTGATTCCGTATTCGCAAACCCGAGGGAGATGAAGGAGAAGAGGGCCGCGGCCAAGAAGCTTGCCTCAGCGATGGGATTGGGCGAGCAGTTCGTTTATGACCGCATATGCAGGGACAAGGGATTCGTCTGGCTTAAGCGGAAACTGAACCCCTCCGAATCCGACAGGGTGAAGGCGCTGAAGATAAAAGGCGTGGAGTTCATAAAAGAGCCGAAGAGGGTCTACCCGAACAGTTCGCTCGCGAGCCAGATAATCGGCTATGCCGGCACGGATGACAGGGGCCTCGAGGGGCTTGAGCTCAGGTATGACGAATACCTTAAAGGCTCGCCGGGCTACAGGGCGACATTGCGCGACGCGCGCAGGAGGGCCATAGCCTCTTTCGAGTACGAGTATTATCCTTCGGTCGACGGGCTCGACCTCGTGCTGACCATAGACGACGTGATACAATATATCGCGGAACGCGAGCTTGAGATCGCGGTCGAGAAGTACCATCCGATAGGCGCCTGCATAATAGTCATGGACCCGAGGACCGGCGATATCCTCGCGATGTCGAACAGGCCGACCTTCGACCTCAACTCTTTCCAGAAAGTGACGCCGGAGAAGAAGCGCAACCGCGCTGTCACCGACATGTACGAGCCCGGCTCCATATTCAAGATAGTCACGGCCGCCGCGGCGCTGCAGCAGGAAAAAGTCGGACTCAAAGACCGCTTCTATTGCGAGAACGGCGCATGGAAACATGCGGGCGGCAAAGTCCTGCATGACCACAAGCCGCACGGTTGGCTCACGTTCAGGCAGGTCATCGAGAAGTCATCGAACATCGGCACCGTCAAGGTCGCGATGAAGCTCGGTTCGAACAACCTCTATGATTACATAAAAAAGTTCGGCTTCGGGGACCTGACAGGCATAGACCTTCCGGGAGAGGTGCCCGGCTTCATCCGCCCGCCGTCGAAATGGTCCGGGACCTCTATCTACGCGATACCGATGGGGCAGGAGGTCGTCGTGTCCCCGCTGCAGATGGCATGCGCGATGTCGGTCATAGCCAACGGCGGGAAGCTGATGAAACCGCGCATAATACAGTCGGTCCAGGACAAGCACGGCGAACTTATCAAGGAGTTCCCGGTCACGGCCGTAAGGCAGGTGCTCTCAGAGCGCACGGCCGCGACCATGAGGGACATATTAAGCGGCGTCGTCGAGGACGGTACCGGCCAGCTCGCGAAGGTAGAAGGATATGACGTCGGCGGCAAGACGGGCACATCGCAGAAGATAGAGAACGGGACGTATTCGCATTCGAAGTTCATCGCGTCGTTCATCGGGTTCGCGCCGGTCAGGGACCCGAGGGTGGTCGTCGTGGTAATGCTCGACCAGCCGCATCCGTTTTATTACGGAGGCGTGGTCGCGGCCCCGGTCTTCAGCAAGGTGGTCAGGGACACGTTAAGGTATATGGACATAAGGCCGGGCAAGGTGACACAGGCCAGGAGGGAGATAGATTTTGAAGAGGTCGAGGATTAGATGAAGCTCAAGGACCTGCTTAGCGACACCGAATACAAGGACTCGTCCGTTTTCCCGTCGGGGACCGGCATTGAGATAAAGGGGATATCCTGCGATTCGAAAGGCGCCTCCGCAGGGTACCTTTTCATAGCGGTCACCGGCGCTTCCTCCGACGGTCACAAATACATAAACGAAGCGGTGGACAGGGGCGCCGTAGCCGTTGTGATGGAGAAGGACGTAGTCGTCCCCGACCATGTCGCGAGGATATACGTCAGGAATTCGAGGGAAGCGGCGCCGAGGATAGCGAACGCCTACTTCGGGAAGCCGGCCGGCGGCCTGAAGTGCGTAGGCATCACAGGGACCAACGGCAAGACGACGATATCATACCTCGTAGACAGCATCGTATCCGCCGCAGGGCATAAGGCGGGCATAATCGGCACGATAAGCTACAGGATAGGGAGCAGGGTGATCCCCGCGACGAATACGACCCCGGGGCCGGTTGAGCTCTTCGGGTTCATGGGCGAGATGGCGAAGAGCGGGAGCGATTACCTTGTCATGGAGGTCTCCTCGCACGCGCTCGACCAGAACAGGACCGGCGGGATATCCTTTGATTCCGCCGTTTTCACGAACCTTACCGGTGACCATCTCGATTACCACAAGACGATGGAGGAGTATTTCAAGGCGAAATCCCGCTTGTTTTCAAGTTTGCGCGGCGAAGCCCATGCGGTGATAAATATAGACGACGAGTGGGGAAGGAAACTTTTGAAGATCTCCGGCGGCAAGGTGCTGACTTACGGCACGAAGCTTGTCGCGGATTTCCTTGCGACGGACATAGCGCTCTCGCTCGACGGGACTACATTCACCGTTAACCATCCGGGCGGCACGTTTTCGGTGGATTCAAAACTGATAGGGATGCATAATGTATATAACATGACGGCGGCCGCGGCGTGCGGCATAAGCCTCGGGTTTCCCGCGGACCGCGTCAAGCGGGGCATAGAGGCCCTGCGATCGGTGCCCGGCAGGCTCGAGCCGGTCGAATGCGGGCAGCCGTTCAAGGTGTTCGTGGATTACGCGCACACGGACGACGCGCTCAGTAATGTCCTGTCGGCGCTGAAGCCGCTGATAAAGAAAAAGGTCATAGTCGTTTTCGGATGCGGCGGCGACAGGGACATGACAAAGCGCCCGCGCATGGGAAAGGTGGCGTCCGAGATGGCGGATTTCGTATACGTGACCTCCGACAACCCGCGAAGCGAAGAGCCTGCGGCGATAGCGGCGATGATAACCGGAGGCATAAAGGGCAGTAACTATAAGGTCATACTCGACAGGACGCAGGCGATAAATGAGGCCCTGTCCGGCGCGCAGGAGGGCGATTGCGTGCTGATAGCCGGGAAGGGACACGAGGCCTACCAGGTCCTCAGGAACACGACGATATCGTATGATGACAGGGAAGTCGCGAGGAAAATACTTGCTCAACGTTAAGGACATATTGGAAGCGACGGGCGCAGAGCTAGCGGGAGGGGACGCGGAGGCCGCGTTCAGCTCCGTTTCTACCGATACGAGGAAGATAACTCCCGGCTCGCTTTTCGTCGCGATCAAGGGGCCGAATTTCGACGGCCATGATTTTACCGGGGAAGCCCGGGCAAAAGGCGCGGCAGGTGCGGTAGTCAGCCGCGAAGTGCCTGCCCACGGCGGCTTTACGGTAATAAAGGCAGGCGATACGCTGGATGCGTTCGGCAGGATAGCGGCCTGGAACCGCCGGAGGTTCGACATCCCCGTCATCGCGCTTACAGGCTCCAACGGCAAGACGACGACGAAGGAGATGCTCTCCGCCGTACTCTCCTTAAAATACAAAGTGCTGAAGACCGAGGGCACCGAGAATAATTTCATAGGCGTGCCGCAGACGCTGCTGAGGATGGACGGCAGCCATGAGATCGCCGTCATAGAGCTCGGTACGAACCACCCGGGCGAGATAGCGCACCTCGCTGATATCGTCCAGCCGAACTGCGGCATCATAATCAACGCGGGGCCTTCGCACCTTGAATATTTCGGCACGGTCGACAACGTAAGGACGGAGAAGCTCGACCTGATCAAGAGGATAGGGGAAGAGGGCTCTGCCATAGTCAACGGAAACGACCCTAAACTTGTCGATGCGGCCCGCAGGATGTGCGAAGAGGTCGTGAGTTTCGGGTTCGGCGCGGATTGCGATTATTTCGCCGACAACATCCAGGAGAGCGCCTGCGGCATGAGCTTCATGATGAACGGCGTCCATATCGTAAGGCTCAGGGTGCTCGGGAGGCATAATATATATAACGCGCTTGCAGCGATAGCGGCGGGCTCTCTCTACGGCGTCGAGGCGCCCGAGGCGGCGAAAGCGCTCGAGGATTTCGCGCTTCCGAAGCTCAGGATGGAATTCGTGTCGTGCGGCGGTATAGATTTCATATTTGACTGCTATAATTCAAATCCGCTTTCAATGGTGAGCGCGATAGAGACCCTGTGCAACATGGGGCCGGGTAAGAGGAAGGTCCTCGTAGCCGGCGACATGCTCGAGCTCGGCGCGTCGGCCCCGGAGCTTCACAGGCAGACCGGCAGGCAGGCGGCGATGGCAGGCGTGGATATTTTAGCGGGTGTGGGCTCGCTCTCCGGGTATATCCTGGAGGGCGCTCGGGAGGAGGGAATCGGCGGTGAAACCCTCCTCCGTTTTGATGATTCCGTAGAGGCCGCAAAGGCCTTGAAGAAGATACTGCGGGAAGGGGATCTGGTCCTGGTTAAAGGTTCGCGCGGCATGAAGATGGAGGAGATAAAAAAGTGTTTTATCACCTGCTCTATCCGTTAAAGGACATATTCTTCGGGTTCAACGTTTTTAAGTACATAACTTTCCGCGCGGCCGGGGCGGCGATAACGTCCTTCCTTTTATGCATGCTTCTCGGCCCGTTCATCATCGAGAGGCTGCGCGAACTGAAGATAGGGCAGGTCGTCAGGAACTCGGACGACGCGAAGGGCATATACGAGATGCACAAGAACAAGGCCGGCACACCGACGATGGGCGGCCTGCTTATAGTCACGGCCATAGTTCTGTCGACCCTGCTCTGGGGCGACCTGACGAACAAGTACGTGCTGCTTTCGCTGATATCAATCATCTGGCTGTGCGCCGTAGGGTTCCTCGACGATTACATGAAGATGAAGCTGAAGGTGTCGAAGGGCCTTACCGCGCGCTCGAAGTTCATCGGGCAGGCGATGCTCGGCCTTATGCTTGGCCTCTATGTATATTTCGACCCGCAGATAGGCAAGGACCTCGACGTGCCGTTCTTGAAGGACCTCGTCATAAACCTCGGGATATTCTACGTGCTTTTCACGATGCTCGTGATAGTCGGCTCATCCAACGCGGTCAACCTTACGGACGGGCTCGACGGGCTGGCGATCGGCTGCACGATAATCGTCGTGCTGACCTATACCGCCCTGAGCTACATAACAGGCAACGCGAAGATGGCCGAGTACCTTAATATAATCCACATTCCCGGAGCCGGCGAGCTCGCGGTCTTCTGTGCTGCGATACTCGGCGCCGGCCTCGGGTTCCTGTGGTTCAACTCATTCCCGGCTAACGTATTCATGGGCGACACCGGCTCCCTCGCGCTCGGCGGCGCGATCGGTGTCGTAGCGACCTTCATAAAGAAGGAACTGCTGCTGCTGATCGTCGGAGGTATATTCGTCGCGGAGGCCCTTTCCGTGATCATGCAGGTGGCCTCCTTCAGGATCTTCAAGAAGAGGATATTCCTGATGGCGCCGATCCACCACCATTTCCAGATGAAAGGGTGGTCGGAGACGAAGGTCGTCATCAGGTTCTGGATAATCGGGATAATACTGGCCCTTATAAGCCTATCGACATTAAAACTGAGATGACGGAATTCAAGGGTAAAAAAATAACGGTTGCCGGCCTCGCGAAGAGCGGGATGGCCGCGGCCTTGCTTCTCAAGAAGCAGGGTGCCGGCGTGTGGGCGACCGACTCCGGCGATTCGCCGGCGCTCAGGGAGCATAAGCGGCTTCTCGAGAAGAAGGGTATCACCGTCGAGACGGGAAGGCACAGCCGCAGCTTCGTGAAGGGCAAGGACCTTATCGTTATAAGCCCCGGTGTGCCGGAGGGCTCGCCCGTGCTAAAATGGGCCGCGGAGTATAAAGTCCCGGTCATAGGGGAGATAGAGCTCGGGTACTTGTGCTGTCCGGCGCCGATAGTCGCCGTGACAGGCACCAACGGGAAATCGACGACCACGACGCTTATCGGAGAGATACTGAAGAAAGGCGGCAAACGCGCGGTCGTCTGCGGGAACATAGGCAACCCGTTCTGCGGCGAAATAGCAAAGATACGCAAGGGCTCCGTAGTGGTCCTTGAAGTCAGCTCGTTCCAGCTCGAGAGCGTAAAGGCGTTCCGGCCGTATGTGGCGGTAGTGCTGAACATATCACAGAACCATTTCGACAGGCACTCAGGGTTCGGAGAGTATATCAACGCGAAGGCGCGCGTATTCGCGAACCAGCGGAAGGGCGATCGGGCCGTACTGAACTTCGATGACCCGGCCGTCAAGGGTCTGAAGGCCCGGACAAAGGCGAAGGCAATTTTCTTTTCGCGGAAGAAGGGGATCCCGCGCCTGTTGTGCCGTCCCGAAGAGATGAAGATAAAAGGCGCCCATAATATCGAGAACGTCCTGGCATGCCAGCGGGTCGCGTCGATATTCGGCATAAAGCCCGCCAAAATAAAGCAGGCGCTTAAGGATTTCAGGGGGCTGGAGCACCGGTTCGAGCACGTTGCGCAGAAACGCGGGGTGGAGTTCATCAACGATTCCAAAGGGACGACGGTCCTCGCTACCGTCATGGCGCTCGAATCCTGCGTGAAGCCCGTCATACTGATAGCCGGAGGGCACGATAAGGGGAGCGATTTCGCCAAAGCGAGGAAGGCCGTCAGCTCGAAGGTAAAGAAGCTTGTCCTTATAGGAGAAGCGAAGGAGAAGATACGCCGCCAGCTTGCCGGGGCTGCGCCGCATATATTTGCCGGTACGATGCATGACGCGGTAAGGAAGGCCTTTGCCGCCGCGGAAGAAGGCGATTGCGTGCTGCTTTCGCCTATGTGCGCAAGTTTCGACATGTTCAGGAATTTTGAGGAGAGGGGAAGGGTGTTCAAGAAAGCGGTCCGCAGGTTATCCGCGGGAGCGAAGAAGAGGTGAGGAGGCTCAGGGCCCAGCTTTTCATGGTCACTGCGGCGCTGCTCGCGATAGGCGTCGTGATGGTCTACAGCGCGAGCGCGATAAACGCGCACGAATTCCTCGGCGACAGCGCGTATTACCTGAAACGCCAGCTGCTCTACCTTTTTATAGGCATCATTACCTCGCTGATGATAATGTCCGCGGATTATGATGTATTGAAGAAGTACGTCAAGCCGGTCCTCATAGTGACTTTCATACTGCTGATCCTCGTACTGATACCGGGCATAAGCCGCGAGATAGCCGGCGCGCGCAGGTGGTTCAGGTTCTCGTTCCTGAGTTTCCAGCCGTCGCAGGTCGCGAAGCTCGTGATGATACTATATTTCGCGGATTTCCTTTCGAGGAAGCACGGCGATATCCGCAGTTTCTGGGAAGGGTTCATGCCGCCGATGATAATGCTCGGCGTCAGCGTGGGGCTCATACTGCTCGAGCCCGACCTCGGCACGGCGGTCGCTATCAGCATCGTCTCGTTCATAATGCTTTTCGTGGCCGGCATGAAGCTCGCGCACCTCGTCCCGATGATAGTCGGTTCGATCCCGATATTGCTGGTCCTGATACTGCATAAGGCGTACAGGATGAGGAGGATCACGGCTTTTCTGGACCCGTGGAAGGACCCGCAGGGCGTCGGCTTCCAGATAATACAGTCGTTCATAGCCCTCGGCTCGGGAGGGTTGCTCGGGGTGGGCCTCGGCCAGTCGAGGCAGAAACTGCTCTACCTGCCGGGATGCCATACCGACTTCATATTCTCAATAATTGGTGAGGAGCTCGGCCTTTTGGGCGCGGGCGCGGTGATAATACTGTTCGTGCTGTTCATCTGGACGGGGTTCAGGATAGCATTGAGGGCGAGGGACCTCTTCGGCCACCTCGCGGCGCTCGGTATCGTATCGATGATAGCGCTCGAGGCGATAATAAATATTGCAGTAGCGACCGGCTCGATGCCGACGAAGGGCCTGCCGCTGCCTTTCATCAGTTACGGCGGTTCGTCGCTTGTCTTCGACATGATTGGTGTCGCGCTGCTGCTTAATATCGCAAAGTACAGCGAGACGCCTTACGAGAAAGAGCAATAATTGAAGATACTTATAGCATGCGGAGGGACCGGAGGGCACATATTCCCGGGATTGAGCCTCGCCCAGGAGCTCAATTCGCGCGGGATCAATGACGTGCTGCTCGTCGGCACCGACCATCCGCTCGAGGTTAAATTATTCGGGTCGTTCGGCCTGCCTTACCGGCTCCTGCCGGCCGCGAAACTGGCGAGGGACCCCGCGGGGTTCATCAGGTTCATGGGGAAGTTCGTCTCGGCGGCGGCGGGTTCGGCAAAACTGCTGTCGGAGTTCAAGCCGGACATAATCGTCGGCTTCGGCGGATACGCCTCGTTCCCGGTTTGCGTTCTCGGCGCGATGGCCGGAAAAAAATTATACCTGCACGAGCAGAACTGCGATGCGGGCCTCGCGAACAGGATGCTTGCGGCATTCGCGAAACGCGTCGGGGTAAGCTTCAGGGATACCGAGAAGGCGTTCGGGGGAAAGGCGGTCTTCACCGGCAACCCGATACGCGGCAAGCTCCTCTCCGCCGGGAGGGAGCAAGCCTTGAAATATTATAAGCTCGATCCAGGCAAGTTTACGGTCCTGATACTCGGAGGCAGCCAGGGATCGCAGAAGATCAATATGATCGCCGGCAATATGCTCGACCTGCTGAGCGCAGAAGAAGCGGGAATGCTCAACATCATCCATATCGCGGGGATCAAGAACTACAATGATGTTTACAATAAATACGAGGGCAAGGGGATAAGCGGATGCGTCTGCGACTTCGTGGACGATATCGGGAGCGCGTATGCCGCGGCGGACCTGATCGTTTCCAGGGCCGGGGCGACGGCGCTGTTTGAGATAGCCGCACTGGGGATCCCGTCCATAATGATACCTTACAGGTTTGCGGGCGGGCACCAGTACAAGAACGCGGCGGCGCTTGAGGGAGCGGGCGGCACGATTGTAACGGAAGAACTCGGGCTCACGCCGCAGATGCTTAAGGAAAGGATATTCGGGTTGAAGGGTGACAGGGCAAAGTTGAAGGCGATGTCGGATGCGGCGAAACGGTTCGCTGTCCCGGACGCGGCCAAAAAACTGGCGGACGCCATATTATGACATTAAAGGGAAAGAAACATATCCATTTCATCGGCATAGGCGGGATAGGGATGAGCGCCATCGCGTTCGTTCTGCTTAAGCAGGGGCATAAGGTGTCGGGTTCCGACGTCAGGCGCTCGCGCATCGTCGAGAAGCTCGAATCGCTCGGAGGGGTGTTCCACGAGGGCCACCACGAGAAGAACATAAAGGGCGCCGATATAGTCGTATTCTCGTCGTCGATAACCCCCGAGAACCCGGAGGTCAAGGCCGCGCGCAATAAAAAGATAAAGACGCTCCACCGCGCCGACATGCTCGCGCTGATAATGAACGGCAGGAAGGGCATCGCGGTAACCGGCGCGCACGGCAAGACGACCACGTCCTCGCTTATAGCGCATATCCTCTACAGGGCGGGGCTCGACCCGACCGCGATACTCGGCGGAGAGGTGAGGTCCATGGAAGGCAACGCGCGGGTCGGAGGCGGCGAGCACTTCGTCGTGGAAGCCGACGAGAGCGACGGCTCGTTCGTCCACCTGAAGCCGTTCTACAGCGTCGTGACGAACATTGACGCGGAGCATATGGATTACTACCGCAACATGGGAGAAATAATCTCGTGGTACCTGAAGTTCATAGAGAAGATCAAGGCGGGCGGAAAACTCTTCGCGTGCGGCGACTGCGAAAACCTCAGGAGGGCGCTGCGAGGATGCGGCAAGGAGGTGTTCCTGTTCGGCCTCTCGAAGGAGAACCACATATATCCCGAGAAAGTGGCGATGCATGATTCGCATTCGGAGTTCGAGGTCGTCTACCGCGGCAAGAACCTCGGGACTGCCGCGATAAATATACCGGGCATACACAACGTCTCGAACGCGCTCGCGGCCTTTGCCGTGGCGCTCGAGCTCGGGCTGGATTTCGGGACGGTGAAATCGGCGGTCGAGGATTTCACGGGCGCTGCCCGCAGGTTCCAGGTGAAATATTCGGGCAACGGCATAAAGGTCATAGACGATTACGCGCACCACCCGTCCGAGATTAGGGCGACGATAGCCGCGGCGAAGAACTGGGAGCCGAAACGGCTTATCGTAGCGTTCCAGCCCCACAGGTTTTCGCGGACCAAATACCTGAAGGACCAGTTCGGCAGGTGCTTTGACGCGGCCGACAAAGTCGTGCTTACCGACATATACGCGGCCTCCGAGGAGGAGCTTGATAACGTCTCGGGCAGGAGCATATACGAGGAGGTCAGCGCGCGCGGCCATAAGGACGTGTCGTATATCCATAAGAAGGAATTGAAAGACCTGCTGTTGAAAGAGATAAAGCGCGGCGACATGGTGCTCATGATGGGGGCGGGTGACATAACATGCATAGCGGACGATCTTGCCCGCGACCTGCCGCTCAGGATACGGAGAAAAGGATGCCGGTCAAAAAAGAAGACCTGAAGTTCATAAAAGGTGTCGTGAAATTCGAGGAACCGATGTCCCGCCACACGTCGTTCAGGATAGGCGGGCCCGCGGAGATCTTCGTCTATCCGTCGGATACTGACGACCTGCTGGCCGTCCTGCGTTACGCCGCGGACCATAAGATGGCCGTGTTCGTCATCGGAGGCGGGAGTAAATTGCTCGTCGGAGATAAGGGCCTGCGCGGGTTCGTGGTATCGCTGAACGCGCCGGCATTCAACGGGATGTCGTTCGACGGGGAATACGCGTCCGCCGGCTGCGGGATGAAGGTGAGCGCCTTCCTTAAAAAGGCCGCGGCCGAAGGCCTCGGAGGGCTCGAGTTCCTCGCCGGCATACCGGGCACCCTCGGTGGCGCCGTCATCATGAACGCGGGTTGGCCGACCAAGTCCATTGGAGACCGCGTCGAAGAGGTCACGCTTATAAAAGGGTTGTCGAAATCTACGCTCGCGAAAAGCGAGCTTAAATTCTCATACCGCGGATCGGATTTCGGGGACGCGATACTTATTTCCGTGAAACTCAAGCTTGACAGGAAGCCCGAGGCGGATATCGAGGCGGAGATCAACAGGAACTTCGAAAAAAAGAGGCAGACGCAGGACCTGAGCCGCCCGAGCGTCGGCAGCATATTCCTCAACCCGTCCGGAAGCGCGCCCGCCTGGCAGGTAATAGAGAAGAGCGGCCTCAGGGGGGCAAAGGCGGGGGATGCCGTGTTATCCGAAAAACACGCAAATTTCATAGTCAATAAGGGGAAGGCCTCGGCGGCGGATGTCCGGGCACTTATCGACGAAATACAAAAAAAGGTTTTTAAAGATCAGCAAATTATGTTAAAATTAGAAGTTAAAATAATAGGAGATTTTTAGTGGATAAGAAGTCCATGCGTATAGGTGTCCTGATGGGAGGGCCTTCCGCCGAAAGGGACGTCTCCCTGCGCTCGGGGAAAGCGATACTCCAGGCGCTGCTGAGCAAGGGATATAATGCGGTGCCGCTTGAGGTCTGGCTGCCGACAAGGCAGGAGCTCAAGTCTGCGGGCATGGACGTGGCTTTCCTCGCGCTGCACGGTACTTTCGGGGAGGACGGGCAGATACAGTCGATACTCGAGGATATGAGGATACCTTATACGGGCTCAAAGGTGAAAGCGAGCCGTTACGGCATGGATAAGATCGCTTCCAGGAAGCTCTTCAGGAAGGCAAGGCTCAGGATACCGGAATGCCATGTGATAAAGAACGGGACGCGCCCGGGCAAAAAGCTGAAGACCCCGCTCGTCGTAAAGCCGTCGGCGCAGGGTTCATCCGTGGGTGTATCCATAATTGACAGCCTTGAAGAGCTCGAAAGCGCGATAAACGGCGCGTTCATGTTCGGGGACAAGGTCCTGCTCGAGCAGTTCGTGCCGGGCAAGGAGCTTACCGTCGGCATCCTCGACGGGAAACCCCTGCCCGTAATACAGGTGGTGCCGAAGAGGCGTTATTACGACGAGGTCGCGAAATATACGGTCGGGATGACCGAATACCTGTGCCCGGCGCCGATATCGGAAAAGGAAGCGAAACTCGCACAGGAGGCGGGAGCCAGGGCCCACAGGGCGCTGGGCTGCGCCGGCTATTCGAGGGTCGATATGATACTCGGCGGGGACGGCAAGGTGACCGTCCTCGAGGTCAACACGATACCGGGGATGACGCAGCTTAGCCTTTTGCCGAAGGCGGCGAAGGCGGCCGGCATAGAATTCCCGGAATTATGCGAAAAGATGCTTGAATCGGCATTCATATAATATGGCAAGAAAAAGAAAAAGCACAAACGGCTCCGCGAAACAGCTGAACGAATTCATCAAGAAGAACAGGGTGTCTATCGCCGCGTTCGCTGTCATCGTGCTGGCTATCGCCGGCGCGGGATTCTGGCTGACAAACTTCTTCTGCACGTCGCCGTGCTTCTCGGTGGATAAGATAGAGGTCGTAAAGCCGGGCAGGGAAGGCGCGTACCGCCTGCAGAAGGAGTACTTCCGCCTTGAATACCCCGTCAACATATTCACCGCCGACCCGGCGGCGCTTTCGAGGAAGATAAAGGAGAAGCACCCGGAGTACCAGATAGTCGTAATAACGAAATTCCTCCCGGACAGGATCGCCGCGACGATAAAGGACAGGGCGGCGGCCGCGAAGATAAAGGTCGCTAAGGTCCTGCCGATAGATTTCGAAGGCGTTGTCGTATCCGACTCGGGCAGTATGGAATCCCTGCCCCTCATTACCGGCCTCGAGTCGCAGCTCGCGAACCCTAAAGCGGGCACGAAGGTCAAGTCGAAGAGGCTTACGGCCGCGCTGTATATCCTGAGGCAGGTATACTCAAGGGCAGAATTCAGGAAGTCGTTCGTCGAGACGGTGGATGTCACATATCCCGATAAGGCGTCGTTCATCATGGACGGCATGGATATCACCGTAGGCAGCGGCGATATCGAGGGGAAACTGGACCTGCTGGCAAGCCTTATCGCGGACCCGAAACTGGATAAGTCAAAGGTGGATTCCATCGACCTGAGGTTTACCGACCCGGTCGTGACTTTCAAGCCGGAGAAGAAATGAAGAAGAAGACCCTCGCGGGACTCGACATCAGCGAAGACCTCGTGACATGCTCCATCTGTTCCAGCGATGAAAAGTCGGGGGTCGCGATACTCGGGATAGGGACTTCCCCGGCCAGGGGCATCAACAACGGCACGATCACCGACTTAAGCGAGGCCTCGCAATCTGTCGCGGAGGCGGTAGAGAAGGCGGAATCCGCGGCCAAGGAAAAAGTCCTCGCGCTCGTGGCAAGCTGCGACGGGGCGAGCCTCCGGGCATACGATACTAAAGGCAGTATAACCGTCGCGGAGAAGGAGAACGAGATCGGCCGGCGCGAGATCGAGCGAGTCACCGAGGCGGCCAGGACGATAGCGCTGCCTTTCGACAGGGAGATAGTCCATTCGATAACGCGCGGTTTCATACTCGACGGCCAGGACGGCATAAAGGACCCGGCGGGAATGTTCGGCACGAGGCTCGAAGTGGACATGGAATACGTGACGGCCCTCATAACGAACCTGCATAACCTTAGGCGGACGATAAATACCGCAGGATTCGAGATTCAGGATATAGTCCTTTCAGGTGTCGCGTCCGGCAACGTACTGCTCGAGGACCTCGATAAGGACCTCGGCGCGATACTTATATATATCTCTTATTCGGCGACGCACATAGTCGTATATAATTCGGGCGAGATAAAGTCCATCGAGGTAGTGCCTTTCGGAGGCGGCGAGATCATCCGAGCCGTCGCGGACGCGTTCAAGGTGCCGCGGGACTATGCCGAGCAGGTCATCAGGAGGGAGGCCAGCCTCGATGAGGAGCCGCCCGCGGAGGATGACGGCATAACTCTGAGGATAGGCGGTTCGGCCAGGACGATATCGAGGAAGTCCCTGCGCGATGCCGTTAAACCGGCGGCGGAAGAGCTCATAAACAGGGCCGCGGAGGCGATCAAGGACATGCGCTCATCGAAAGAGGCGGCGACCGGATGCGTGGTCGCGGGAGTCCTCGCAGACACCGGCGGTTTCCTCGAGATGTTCGAGCTTTCGTTGAGTATGCCGGTAAAGATGGGCATGGTAAAGGGCGTCTCGGGAGAAGCGCTTAATATGATGGAGCCCGGCAAGATCGTCTCGCTCGGGCTTGTGAAATACTGGGCGGCGGAAGGCGCAAGGAAGAAGGGCCCCAAAAAGTTCCTCGCGAATACCCCGCTCGGCAGGGTCGCCGACCGCATCCAGCAGATATTCAGCGAGTATTTTTGATGATAGCAGATAACTTAAGCAGGGTCAGGGACCGCATACGCAAGGCCGCCGAGAAGATCGGCAGGAACGACAGGGATATCACCCTCGTATGCGTCACGAAGGCCGTAGGCGTCGCGCAGATAGAAGAGGCGCTCGCCGCCGGCGTCAAGGATATCGGCGAGAGCTATGTCCAGGCCGCGGAGATGAAATTCGGCGCCATCGATCACCGCGCGAAATGGCATCTCGTAGGCCACCTCCAGACGAACAAGGTCAAGGAGGCGGTCAAGATCTTCGACGTCATACAATCCGTCGACTCGTTCAGGCTCGCCGACGAGATATCGCGCAGGTCGGAGGCATTGAAGGTCCCGAAGAAGATCCTAATAGAGGTTAAGACCTCGGAGGAAGCCACAAAGTTCGGCGTAATGCCGGAGCAGGTGATGCAGCTGCTCGAGAAGATATCGTCACTGAAATATGTAAGCGTGATAGGCCTCATGACCATGGCGCCGTTCACCGAAGACCCCGAAGAGTCAAGGCCGTATTTCCGGAGGCTCAAGAAGCTGGCCATGATGGCGAACACTAAGTCGATACGAAATGTCAGGATCGACTATCTCTCGATGGGAATGACCCAGGATTTCGAAGTGGCTATAGAAGAAGGCGCGAATATACTCAGGATAGGCCATGCGATATTCGAAGCTTAGGAAGATAGGCATCATCGGCCTCGGCAATATGGGCAGCGCGGTCATGCGCGGATTGGGGGGCCCGCTTGCCGGCTACGATTGCGACCCGGCGAAGGCGCGCGCCGCAGGCAGGATCGCGCGGGTAAAGATATTGGTTACAGCCGCCGAACTCACGCGGCTCTCCGATATCGTTATCATAGCGGTCAAGCCGAAGGATTTCGCGCAGGTAGCCCGTGAGGTCTCGGTCCATGCAAAAGGCAAATTGTTCATAACGATAGCCGCCGGCATCAGGACGGACACCGCCGAAAAACTGATAGGAAACCGAGCGCGTGTAGTAAGGGTCATGCCGAACACGCCCGCCCTTATAGGCGAAGGCATATCCGCGATATGCGGCGGAAGATACGCGACGGCGTCCGACATCGGGGCCGCGCGCGGTATATTCTCAAGCGTCGGCGAGACGGTAGTGCTGGACGAGGGCCATTTCGACCTGGTCACAGCCATATCGGGAAGCGGACCTGCGTATTTCTTTTACCTCAAGGAAGCCCTGATGGAGACGGCGGTGCGCATGGGATTGGGCAGGGATATGGCGCGCAAACTGGTTTCCAAGACCGCGCTTGGGGCGGCAAAACTGCTTATCGAGACCGGGCATGAACCCGGCGTCTTGAGGGGGCATGTCACCTCGAAGGGCGGTACGACCGAACAGGCCATCAGGATACTCGAAAAAGCGGGATTCAAGAATACCGTGCACAAGGCCGTGGCCGCCGCCGTAAAACGTTCCAGGCAACTCTCAGGAGGATAAATGTTCGCCCTAAGCAACCTTTTGATCCTTGCCGCGCGGCTCATAGAGATATTCACGCAGATATGGTGCTTCATGATAATATTGCGCGCGTTCATAAGCTGGGTCAACCCGGACCCGTTCCATCCGCTCGTGCAGTTCCTCAACAGGATGACGGACCCGGTCCTCGCGCCTTTCAGGAAGTTCATGCCGCCGCTCGGTCCGGTAGATATATCGCCCGCTATAGCGGTCATACTTGTATATTCGGTTCAGAAGTATTTCCTGGTGCCGACCATCATGGAACTCGCGATGAGGCTGCGCTAAAACGGAGGGATAGATGCACGAACTCAAGAGCAAGATAAACGAGACGGTAAAATTCATAAAAGAAGAGATGGGCCGCATGCCGCAGCCCGATGTGGCTATAATACTCGGGACGGGGCTCGGCAACCTGTCCGAGAAGATAAACGACAAGAAAAGCCTCGGATACTGGAAGATACCCCATTTCCCGCTGTCGACCGTCAAGAGCCATAAGGGCGAGCTCGTTTTCGGCAAGATCGGGGATAAGAACGTCGTCGCGATGGAGGGAAGGTTCCACTATTATGAGGGCTATCACCTCGACGAGGTCACTTATCCGGTCAGGGTGGTAAAAGCGCTCGGCGCGAACACGCTTGTGGTTTCAAATGCCGCCGGCGGAATGAACCCGGAATACGGCTACGGCGACCTCATGGCGATAACCGACCAGATAAACCTGACCGGGATAAACCCCCTGATAGGGCCGAACGACGATTCCCTCGGCCCGAGGTTCCCGGATTTCTGCGATCTCTATGACCCGCAGCTCGTCGAGCTGGCCGGTAAGATAGCGGAAGAAGAGAAGATCAGCATGCGCAAGGGCGTGTATATAGGGGTTACCGGCCCGAACCTCGAGACGAGGGCCGAGTACAGGTTCTTCCGTATGATAGGCGCCGACGCGGTCGGGATGTCAACTGTCCCCGAGGTCATCGTAGCGAAACACGCTGGCCTGAGGGTATTCGGCATAAGCGTCATAACCGACATATGCATCCCCGAGACGCTGAAGCCCTGCAACATAGATGAGATAATAAAGACCGCGAACGAGGCGGAGCCGAAACTGACCAAGATAATATATAAACTGATAGAGAGACTATGAACTATAAAGACAGCTTGAACCTGCCGAAGACCGATTTCCCGATGAAGGCCGACCTGCCTAAACGCGAGCCCGAGATGCTGAAGGCATGGCAGGAGGCGGACATATACGCAGCGGTCCGCAAGGCGCGCGCGGGAAAGCCGAAGTATATCCTGCATGACGGGCCGCCTTACGCGAACGGCAATATCCATATAGGGCACGCGCTGAACAAGACGCTGAAGGACATAGTCGTCAAGTACAAGACGATGCGCGGCTTCGATGCGCCTTACGTGCCGGGATGGGACTGCCACGGCCTTCCGGTCGAGCACGCGCTCTTCAAGGAGCTGAAGATGTCGAAGGGCCAGATAGGCCAGCTCGAGTTCAGGAAGAAAGCAGCGGAATACGCGCTGAGGTTCGTCGCGACGCAGAAAGAGGAGTTCAAGCGTCTCGGCGTCTTCGGCGACTGGGACGATCCCTACCTGACGCTTAACAATAAATATGTCGCGGGCATAGTGCGCTCGTTCGCGAAGATGGCGGCCGCGGGTTATATCTACAAGGGCGTGAAGCCCGTCAACTGGTGCCTGCGCTGCGAGACGGCGCTCGCCGAGGCGGAAGTCGAATATGCCGACCACTCGTCGCCGTCGGTATTCGTGAAATTCCGTGTCGGCGCGTCGGGCAAAAAATTCCTCGTGATATGGACCACCACGCCGTGGACGCTCGTTGCGAATGTCGCGGTAGCGGTCCATCCTATGCTCGATTATGTTACGGTAGACGCGAACGGCGAGAGCTATATAATCGCGAAGGACCTTCTCGAATCCGTCGCCGCGAAGACCGGGTTGAAGGATTACAAGGTGATATCATCCGTAAAAGGAAAAGAGCTCGAGGGCCTAGCCTATACGCATCCGTTTATCGGCAGGGAAGGCAAGGTTGTCCTCGCGGATTATGTGTCGAACGAGGACGGCTCGGGCTGCGTCCATACCGCGCCGGGCCACGGCATGGAGGATTACCTGACTGGCCAGAGGTACGGCCTGCCGACGATCATGCCCGTTGACGAGAGGGGAATATTCGACAAGACCGCCGGGGAGTTCGCCGGCATGCATGTCTTCAAGGCGAACGCCGCCATAACCGAACGCTTGCAGAAAGACGGCGCGCTTCTCGGCAGCGGGACGGTATCGCATTCTTATCCGCATTGCTGGAGGTGCAAGGAGCCGGTCATATTCAGGGCGACGGTCCAGTGGTTCATAAACGTCGACCATAACAGGCTAAGGAAGAGGACGCTCGAGGATATAAAGGGAGTGAAGTGGGTCCCGCAGGTGGGAGAGAACAGGATATCGGCTATGATAGGCAGCCGCCCCGACTGGTGCCTTTCCAGGCAGAGGTACTGGGGCGTGCCGATACCGGCGTTCTATTGCGAATCCTGCAAGAAGCCCGTGCTCGACGTGAAGGTCATAGAAGGGATCGCGGACCTCATGGAAAAAGAGGGCTCGAACGCGTGGTTCGCTAAACCCGCGGAAGAATTATTGCCTGCCGGGTTTGCATGCCCGGAATGCAAAGGCAGGAAATTCAGGAAGGAAGAGGATATACTCGACGTATGGTTCGATTCCGGAGTAAGCCACCAGTCGGTGCTCAGGGCCAGGAGCCAGTTGGCTTTCCCTGCGGACCTTTATCTTGAAGGCAGCGACCAGCACCGCGGATGGTTCCAGGCGGCGGTGCTGACCTCGGAGCCGATAGAGGGCAAGCCGCCTTTCAAGAACGTGCTGACGCACGGGTTCGTCGTGGACGGCGAGGGCCGGAAGATGTCGAAGTCTCTCGGCAACGTCATCTCTCCCCAGGATGTCATAAAGACGCACGGCGCGGACGTCCTGAGGATGTGGGTCGCCTCCTGCGATTACTACGAGGACATCAGGATCTCGAAGGAGATACTGGAGCGCACGTCGGAAGCGTACCGGAAGATCAGGAATACCGCAAGGTTCATACTCGGCAACCTTTTCGATTTCGACCCTTCCGCGGACAGGCTCGCGCAGAAGGACCTGCTCGAGATAGACAAGTGGGCCGTCTCGAGGGCCTACTCGCTCGCGCAGGAGATGGCCGGCTACTACGACGCTTTCGAGTTCCACAAGGTCTTCCGCGCGCTGTATAATTTCTGCACGGTGGAACTGTCCAGTTTTTATCTTGACGTCTCCAAGGATAGACTGTATACTTATGCGCCGAACTCGAAAGAGAGAAGGTCTACGCAGACGGCGATCTATGAGGTCGTCATGATGCTCGCGAAGGCGCTCGCGCCGATAGCGCCTTTTACGGCGGACGAGATCTGGCAGAAACTGAAGCGCGATGACGCGTCGGAGAGCGTACATTCCGCGCTGTGGCCGGACGCGCGCGAGGGTTGCGTGGACAAGTCCCTCGAAGATAAGTGGGAGAGGCTTTTCGCGCTGCGCCCGCATATAATGAAGGCGATAGAAGAGAAGAGGGCAAAGGGGGCCTTCGGCGATTCGATGGAGGCCTCGGTCACGCTGTATATAAAGGATACGGGAAAGTACGGTTACCTGCATGAATTTGCGAAAGAGCTGGCAGGCGTATTCCTGTTATCCGGCTTCAAGCTGCAGGACGCTCCCGCAGGCCTGCCGGCGAAGGAAGGTTTGTCCGAGGTAGAAGGCCTCGGGATCCTTGTCGAGAAGGCGGACGGTTCGAAGTGCGAACGCTGCTGGTGCCGTTCAACGGAAGTCGGATCGGACGCGGAGCATCCGTCCCTGTGCAGGCGCTGCGCGGGGATCCTAAAAGGAGAAAAATGATGATCAAGTGGGATAAAGAGGAACTCGAGAAGTTCAAGAAGATGCTGCTTAAGAAGAAAGAAGAGATGCTCAAAGAGATTGGCGGCGTCGAGAAGGATTCCCTCAACAGGTCCCAGCGCGACGCATCCGGCGACCTGTCGGCATACACATTCCATATGGCCGATGTCGCGACGGACAGTTTTGACAGGGAGTTTTCGCTCGGCATCGCGACTAACGTGCAGCAGAAGATACTCTATGCGATAGAGGAAGCCCTGAAACGCATAGAAGACAAGACATACGGCATCTGCCTGCAGTGCGAAAAACCGATACCGAAACAGAGGCTTATGGCGATGCCCTATGCCGGCCTTTGCCTCGATTGCCAGGCCAAAGAGGACCCGCAAAAGAAGATAATCTGATGCTTCCCTTCATCGTAGCCGGATTGGTAGTCCTGCTGGATCAGGCCACGAAGGCGATAGCAGCAGCAAAGTTATCCTCAGGCGTCTCCGTTCCCGCGGTCGGAGACCTGGTCAGTTTTACCCTCATAGAGAACACCGGCGCGGGTTTCGGCCTTTTCAGGAACCAGGTCTTTATCCTTGTGCTAATATCCGCAGCGGCGATATCCTTCACGGTATTCTATATATTAAAGAAGAAACCCGTCTACTACATGCCGTTCGCGCTGATACTCGGCGGCGCGGTCGGGAACCTGATCGACAGGCTGCGCTTCGGGTATGTCATAGATTTCATAGACCTGCACTGGTGGCCCGTATTCAATCTCGCGGATTCGTGCATAACCATAGGTTCGTTAGCGCTGTTCTTCATAATATTGAAGGGGAAGGGCACAGATGTATCCCGTACTGTTTGAAATAGGCGCGTTCAAGGTATACTCCTACGGGGCCGCGCTCGCGATAGCGTTCCTTCTCGCGGCATCGCTCGCGAGGCGCAGGGCGGTCTCGGAAGGCATGGACGGCGATAAGATGCTCGACCTCTGTATCGTCCTGATAATATCCGGCATCGTCGGAGCGCGCCTGCTGTTCGTCCTGCTGAATATTGACGCATACATGGCAAATCCCGCGGATATGTTCAAGTTGTGGGAAGGCGGGCTTGTCTGGTACGGGGGTTTGATAGCCGCCGCGGCCGGCGCAACGGTATTCATGAAGGCGAACAGGATGCCGGCGCTCAAGACCGCCGATATCATGGTGCCTTATATCGCGCTCGGGCAGGCGATAGGGCGTATCGGTTGTTTCCTGAACGGATGCTGCTACGGCAAATATAAGATGATCCCGACGCAGCTGACCGAATCCGCGGCGATGTTCATAATATTCCTTATATTAAGGAGACGGAACCCTTCCAACGGCAGGACGCTGGTCTTATATCTGGCCCTCTATTCGGGCTTCAGGTTCTTCAACGAATTCCTTAGAGGCGACAACCCGGCCTTCTTCGCCGGGCTCACCGTATCGCAGGTCATATCCGTAGCCATATTCGCCCTTGCGGCCCTGTCATGGAAAATTATACCTTCAAAGTAAGCGCCGATGCCGGCCAGCCCCGGCTCGACCAGTACATGACCTCCGTATTCCCGAGGCCTATCACGCGCTCGCACCTGAAGAAGCTCATGGAGGAAGGGCGCGTGCTTGTCAACGGGAACCCCGCGAAACCGCACCATAAGGTAAAGCCCGGCGATACGATCGAGGTCTCTCTCGAGGAAGCCCGGCCGCCGGCGCTCGAGGCCGAAAAGATCGCGCTCGATATAATCTATGAGGATGACGATATCGTCGTCGTGAACAAACAGCCGGGCATAGCGGTGCATCCCGGGGCCGGGGTGAGTTCCGGGACGCTGGTCAACGCGCTGCTCAACCATTGCAGGGGCCTGTCCGACCTCAATGAAGGCAAGCCCGGGCTCGTGCACCGCCTCGACAAGGACACCTCGGGCGCCATTGTGATAGCGAAGAACAATGCGAGCCATGCGGAACTGGCAAGGCAGTTCAAGGCGAGGGAGGTCAAGAAGAATTACCTGGCCCTCGTCAAGGGTATAATAGAGATCGATAACGGCGTGATCGACCTTCCGATAGGAAGGCACCCTAGCAACAGGCAGAAGATGGCCGTAAGGCACGATTCCGAGAGGAACGCCGTCACGGAATACAAGGTATTGAAGAGGTTCACCGATTCCACGCTTGTTCTGCTGAACCTGAAGACCGGACGGACCCACCAGATAAGGGTCCACATGGCGTATATCGGGCATCCGGTCCTGGGCGACACAAAATACGGCTCGAAAGGGAAGTACCCAAGGCAGGTCCTGCACTCCTATTACCTCAGATTAAAGCACCCCGTTACCGGGAAAGAGATGGAGTTCCGCGCCGGCATCCCGGACGACATGAAAGGCATAATAGGACCGGAGTATAGCAATATTCTACCCTTGACAAAACCTTTGTAATAGTGTATATTTAGTCCTAGAAAATGCCCCAGTGGGCAATTTGGCGGCAGAAACAAGGAGGTGGCGGGATGATAAGTATGATTTTAAGCATAATAGCAGCCGTATTCGTATCGATGATCGGCCTGTATTCGATAGTCTTCAGGCATTCCGCGGCCGACTGGGCATTAAGCCTTGACAATAACATCGCGCGTCCGGACCTGCACGAAAGAGTGTATAGGGCCGGATTCGCGGTAGTGGGAGCTTCGTTCATAGCATTCGGCCTGCTGACGGTCCTGCTCATAGCATAAGGGACTGCCCATAAGTTTTGCGCGGGCAACGGATTCAAAATATCCTCCGACCTTTACGGGTCGGGGGATATTTTTTTCTTGCATTCACCGGTTATCTTTAATATAATACGCATGGGGGTAACAATCGAGCCATATAAAAGGAGGAACAAATGAAATCGTTCCGGCTTGTCATACTAATTTTGGTTTTACTGTGCCTGGGCCTCGGGATCTTTGCGGCCGTATCTTTCACGGGCCTGCAGAAGTCCAATACGGACCGTGTTGCCACCGAGAACTCCCTGAACAGCCTGAAGGAAGAGAAGGCTGCCGTCGACAAGGAATTAAGCGACCAGAAGAAGATGAGGCTCGACCTCGAAGCCCAGCTGGCGGACATGAAGGGCAAGGTCACGGCGCTTCAGGACAAGGCCGAGAAGCTTGCTGCAATGCTGGCCGATGAAAAGAAATCCAAGGAAGACGCTCTAGCGCAGCTCAACGACAGGGAACAGGAGATCAGCGAAATAAAGACGAACTGGGAAAACGAGAAGATGTCGCGCGCGTCGGTTCAGGAACAGTACGACAAGATATCGAAGGAATATAATTCGCTGCAGGACCAGCTCAAGTCGGTCAGCGCAGCCAACGATAACCTCAAGAAGCAGGTCGAGGAGCTCCAGGCCAGGAAAGACATAGAGCTTGATAAGATAGTCGTCAAGCCCGGCGTAGATGCCGAAGGCAAGGTGCTCGTAGTCAATAAGGAATTCAATTTCATAGTCGTAGCCGCGGGCAACAACAAGGGAATAAGCCCGGGCGTAGTGTTCGGCGTCTTCAGGGAAGGCAAGCTCATAGCCAAGGCACAGGTTGAGAAGGTATATGAGACGATGTCGGCGGCCAATATTACCGAAGGCTCGGACATCAGGGAAGGCGATATAGCGAAAGCTATGTAATTTGGGATTCTCGGTCAGGCCTGCAAAGAGGTTTACGGGTTCCCTTAAGTTACCGGGTGATAAGTCGATCTCACACAGGGCAGTAATGATCGGCTCGCTCGCAAGCGGTACGACTGTAGTAAATAATATCCTGGATTCGGACGACACGCATACGACAATAGAGGCATTGAAGGCACTCGGCGTAAGCGTAAAGAGTTCCGCGGGAGAGATAACGATAACAGGAAAAGGGCTGGAGGGTTTTACAAAACCTTCCAGCCCGCTTTTTATGCGCGATTCCGGGACCTCGATGCGGCTGATGATGGGCATACTCGCCGGACAGCATTTCGATACGGTGCTTACCGCGGGCAAGGGCCTCTCAAGGCGGCCGATGCGGAGGGTCACGGAGCCGTTGGGGCTGATGGGCGCGAAGTTCGAGGGCAAGGACGGCGCTAATTATGCCCCGATAACCGTGAGGGGAGGCGACCTGAGCCCGGTAAATTACGTCTCTCCGGTCGCAAGCGCACAGGTCAAGTCCGCCATACTGCTTGCCGGCCTGTATGCGGACGGCATAACATCCGTGAGCGAGCCGCACAGGTCCAGGGACCACACGGAGAGGATGCTCAAGGCGTTCGGCGCAAAGATATCGGTGGACGGCCCGGAGGTCTCGGTGGAAGGAAGGGCTTTCCTGAAAAGCCGGGGGAAGATAGACGTCCCGGGGGATATATCAAGCGCCGCGTTCTTCATGGTCGGCGCCGCGATAATAAAGGGTTCGTCCGTCAGGCTTGAATCCGTCGGGATTAACCCGACAAGGACCGGGATCATCGACATACTGGGAAGGATGGGCGCGATCATCAGGATAGAGAACGAAAAGGAATCCGCGTCGGAACCCGTCGGTGATATAATCGTGGAATACGGGACGCTGCGCGGGGTAACCATAGAAGGCGACCTTATACCAAGGACTATTGACGAGCTGCCGGCGGTCATGATCGCGGCCGCTTACGCTTCGGGGACTACCGTGATAAAGGGCGCGCAGGAGCTTAAGGTAAAAGAGACCGACCGGATCAGCTCAATGGCGGCGAACCTTAAGAACATGGGCGCTAAGTTCTCCATCAGGGGCGACGATATCGTGATCGAGGGTTCGGAGAACCTGAAAGGCATAACGGCGATGAGCTTCGGGGACCACAGGACCGCGATGTCGATACTGATAGCGGGGCTTGCCGCCAAAGGCGAGACGACGGTCGACGATATTGGATGCATCGCGAAATCTTACCCTGATTTCGTAAAACACCTTGGGCAATTGACATAGGTAAATGGGTAATAGACAAGAGGCTGGTTGCGCGGGGCAAGTAATTTGCCCCCCAGTTTGCCGTTGACTTTTATACGCGGGTTTGGTATCCTTTTAGATTATCAGGAGGGGCGTAATGAATAAGCCGTTCGATGTCGTAAAGAGAGGCTTTAACAATATTTCGGGCATGTTCTCTAACGACATGGGCATAGACCTTGGTACCGCGAGCACGCTTGTGTACGTAAAGGGCCAGGGTATAGTGCTTTGCGAACCTTCGGTCGTCGCGATAGAGAAAGGGACCAACCATGTCCTCGCGGTCGGTGAAGAGGCGAAGCGCATGCTCGGGCGCACTCCCGGTTCGATAGTCGCCATAAGACCCATGAAGGACGGCGTCATAGCGGATTTTGAGATCACCGAAGCCATGCTTCGGTATTTTATTAATAAGGTCCATAACAGGAGGGTGCTTGTGCGCCCGCGCATGGTGATTGCCATACCTTCAGGCATAACCGAGGTCGAGAAGCGCGCGGTGAAGGACTCCGCCGAGAGAGCCGGTGCGCGCGAGGTATACCTCGTTGAGGAACCTATAGCGGCTGCTATAGGCGTCGGGCTGCCGATACAGGAACCTGCCGGCAATATGATCATAGACATAGGCGGCGGCACCACGGAGATGGCGGTAGTATCGTTGTCGGACGTCGTCTTCTCGAAGTCGATACGCATAGGCGGCGACGAGATGGACGATGCGATAATACAGCACCTCAGGAAGACATATAATCTCATGATCGGCGAGCGGACGGCCGAGGAGATAAAGATAAAGATCGGTTCGGCGTACCCGATGGAGGAGGAAGCGACGATGGAAGTGCGCGGACGCGACCTCGTGGCGGGGCTGCCGAAGACAGTGACTATCTCATCCGAAGAGGTCAGGGAAGCGCTGGCGGAACCGACAGCGGCCATAGTCGAGGCCGTCAGGATAACGCTTGAACGCACGCCGCCCGAACTCTCCGCGGACCTTATCGAGCGCGGCATGGTGCTGGCCGGAGGCGGCGGGTTGCTCAGGGGTCTCGATAAGCTGCTCGCAGAGCAGACCGGCCTTCCGGTGCATATCGCCGAAGACCCGATAACCGCGGTTGCCCTCGGTACAGGGATGGTCCTGAGCGAGATAAAATATCTTAAAAAGGTCACCGTTACGACGGCCTCGAAGAGTCCCGAATCCCAGTAGAAGATGTGAGAAAATTCCATAACAAGCCTTTAATCGCGATAGTCGCAGTATCCCTTCTGATAGCCCTGCTTGTCGTATCAGAGCCCTTCACCAACGGCACCTCATTAGCCCTGAATTCAGTCCTGCAGTTGCCGACCATGATAGCTTCCGCGGTCTTCAAGACCGGATATGAACTGCTCCATTTCAAGAGCATCGCGAACGAGAACCTGAGGCTAAAGAGGGATATCGCCGCCCTGAGTTCCAGGGCCGCCGCGATGGATGAGGCGGTATCCGAGAACAAGCGGTTGAAAGAACTTCTTTCCATGAAAGACAGGATGTCCAAGAGGTCGGTGGCCGCAAAGGTGTCCGGCAGGGATTTCTCGAACTGGGGAGAGAGCATCGTTATTAACAAGGGCTCGAAGGGCGGGATAAAAGAAGATATGGCGGTGTTCGCCGACGGTGTGGTGATAGGCAAGGTCACCGCGGTCGGCATAGGGAGTTCGCGCGTATCCCTGATAACCGACCCGGAGATAAGGGTCTCGGTCGTATCCCAGAGGGGGCGCGCCGGCGGGCTGATGTACGGCATCGCGCACGGCCGCTGTATAATGAAATTCATATCGAAGGAAGCGGACATAAAAGAGGGAGACACCGTCGTGACATCAGGGGTTAGCGGGGTCTATCCGTCGGGTTTTCTCGTAGGGAAGGTGCTTGACGTCAAGACGGAATTCAACGGCATGTACCGTTTCGCGGTCATCGAGCCCGCGATGAACGCCATGTCTATAGAAGAGGTGCTCGCGGTAGAATGAGCTGGTTTGCGGCGGTCGCCGCGCTGACGGTGATGTCGGTCCTCGACGCGGCAAGCCATAATTATATCAAGCTGCTCGGCGTCAGCCCCGAGCTCGTGCTTACGGGAGTGCTCTTTTTCGCGCTGAATTCGGACAGGCGCAAGGGGGCGCTGCTCGGGTTCATGGCCGGCCTGTTGAAGATATCGTTCACAGGTATGCACCCGCTCATCATGCTGCTTTACGGTTCCGTGGGTTTTATCGCGGGGACGTATAAGGAAGCGCTCTACAGGCACCTGGCTTCGGCGCAGATGATCCTCGCGGCCATCGCGGTCATGGGCACCTCGATGGTCTATGACCTGGTCATATCGTCGAAGGGGTTCCCGTATTATAAGGCCGTCATCTTTCTTTCGGTCCCCGCCGCGGCTTATACCGCCGCGATAGCACCGCTCGTGTTCAAGGCGCTCGAGTTCATGATCCCCCCCGTGGAGCTTGATTACAGGGAGATCGTTTTCAAGAAGAAGACATACGAAGGCCGCCGGCCTCAATAAGGGATAAATGCGCAGCAGGATATATTCCACGATAATTAACATAGCGTTCCTCGTTATACTCTCGGGCATATTCTACCTGCAGGTATTGAGGTGGCCTCTTTACAATACGCTTGCGAAGAAGAACCATGTCCGGCTGATACCTTTCCCCGGCCTGCGCGGCACGATATACGACCGCAACGGGCTCGCGATAGTCGACAACAGGCTGTCGTTCGACGTCGTGATAATCCCGCAGGAGGTCGAGAACACCGACAAGACATACGGCACCCTAGCGCAGGTGCTCGGGATGCCGCGCTCGCGCATAGAATCCATAGTGAAGAAGGAATACACCGCGCCCTTTGCCCCCATCACCGTCTCGGGCGACGTGGACAAGGACCTCGCATTCTCCCTCGAGGAGCAGAAACAGCGCCTTCCGGGGGTCCTGGTCCTGCCGAGGACGATACGCTGGTATGTATACGGCGAAAGGGCGTCACATATAATCGGGTACCTAAGCCTGATAAACAAGAAAGAGCTGGAGGAATTGCAGGACTACGGTTATTCTGTCAGCGACCTCATCGGCCGTTCGGGTATCGAGAAGGCCTATGACAGGTACCTGAAAGGCGAGGACGGCGGCATGCAGCTTGAGGTGGACGCTTCCGGAAGGCTCGTGAAGATACTCGGGAGCAAGAACCAGAAAAAGGGGACGGACATAACCCTGACGGTCGACGCGAAACTGCAGGCCTATACGGCGGATTGCCTTGAGGGCAAAAGGGCCTCGGCGGTTTTCATGGACCCGCGCAACGGCGAGATCCTGGCCATGGCTTCCTCGCCGTCATTCGACCCTAATATCTTCATAGAACCCGGAAAGAATGATGCGGCCGTCAGGTACGTCAACTCCTCCGCGAGGCCTATGCTCAACCGCGCTATAAACGGGCAATACCCTCCGGGCTCGATATTCAAGGTCATATTGGCGCTTGCCGCGCTCGAAACGAAGAATGCCACGATACATACCACATATGTATGCCCGGGAAGGTATTACCTCGGCAGGTCCGAGTTCGATTGCTGGAAGCTCGAAGGCCACGGCCCGCAGGATATGAGGGACGCGATAACGCATTCATGCAACGTATATTTTTATAACCTCGGCCGGAAACTCGGGCCCGATACGATATCCGAATACGCGCAGAAGGTCGGGCTGAACAAGCCGACCGGCATAGATATCGGCGGTGAAAGCGGCGGCCTGATACCTAATCCCGCGTGGAAGAAAGCCAGGCGCGGACAGAACTGGTATGAGGGGGAGACGGTAAATTTCTCCATTGGGCAGGGCGACGTGCTCGTAACGCCGCTCCAGATGGCGCAGGTCGCGTCCGTATTCGCGATGGAAGGCGCCGCTCCCCGTCCGCACCTGATAAAGAAGATAGGCGATTCGGAAGTGGCTGTTCCGAAAAGCAGGATAATACCGATGTCAAAGGACGCGGTAAGGGCGGTCAAGTCCGCTATGGTCAACGTAGTGTCGTCGGATACGGGTACCGGGCAGAGGGCCAGGGTGGAAGGGCTCAAGATTGCCGCGAAGACCGGCACCGCGCAGGCGCCTAACGGCGAGCCGCACGCGTGGTTCATGGGTTTTGCCCCCGCCGACGACCCGAAAGCGGCCTTCATCGTGATGGTCGAGAACGGCGGGCACGGCGGCGTCGCCGCGGCAGATATCGCCGGCAAAGTGCTGAAATTCGCTAAAGAGAACACGGACATACTGAAATGAAATACGAGATGAGGACAAAAGGCGAGTTCGATTACGGCCTGGTGGCAATAGTGGGCGTCATAATACTCATGGGGCTTTTCGTGATATACAGCGCCTCGTACCAGAAGTATGTCCTTTCGGGGACCAACCTTTCGCTGCGCCAGCTGCAGTCGGGCATCATCGGTATTATCATCGCGGCGGCCGTCTTCAAGGTGGGATACCAGCGGATAATAGATTTCGGGTATTATATATTCGGCATAAACGTCGTTTTGCTTCTGCTTGTGCTTTTTGTCGGTGACATGCGTTACGGAGCGCGCAGGTGGATGGAGATCGGTTCGTTCGCGTTCCAACCGTCGGAGTTCGCTAAGATAACGTTCATATTCGCGCTCGCTAAATACCTCGGCGATGTAAAGGACGGGATAGAGAGGCCGAAAGCCCTGATAGCGCCTTTCGCGATGGCGCTTGTGCCGATGCTTCTTATATTCAAGGAGCCCGACCTCGGCACCGCGCTCGTCTTCGTGCCGGTGCTGTTCACGATGCTGCTTATAGCGGGCGCGCGCCTCAAGTACCTCATGATACTTATAGGTTCCGGCCTTGCGTGCGCGCCGTTCTTGTGGTTCTTCCTGAAAGAGTACCAGCGCAACAGGCTCATGGTCTTCATCAACCCGAACCTAGACCCCCTCGGAGCGGGGTATACCATCATCCAGTCGAAGATAGCGATAGGTTCCGGAGGGATAATAGGCAAGGGCTGGCTGGCCGGGACGCAGAACCAGCTGAATTTCCTGCCGGAACACCATACGGATTTCATATTCTCGGTCGTCGGGGAGGAATGGGGTTTCATAGGGAGCGCCGTCCTGCTCTTCCTTTTCTACAAGCTCGTCGAGAAGGGCCTCAGGATCGCCGAGACGACGAGCGACATCTACGGCAAGACGCTCGCCTACGGCATCGTGACGGTTTTCGCGATGCATATAATAGTGAACATCGGCATGGTATGCGGCCTTATGCCGGTGGTCGGCATCCCGCTTCCTTTCGTTTCCTACGGCGGGTCCTTCCTCATAATGTCCATGGTAAGCATAGGCATCCTCGAGAACATAAAGAACAAAAGGAAGGTCTTCTGATGCCAGCCGTCAGGCTTGATGACGGCATGCTGCTCGGCGTCGGCAAACCCGCCCGTTATACGGGCGGGGAGTGGAACAGCATCACAAAGCTTGGTTTGCCCGGCGTAGCATGCAGGGTCGCGCTCTGTTTTCCCGACACTTACGAGGTGGGCATGAGCCACCTCGGGCTCAAGATATTATACTCGCTGCTGAACGACCGCTCCGACGTCGCGTGCGAACGCGCGTTCGCGCCCTGGCATGACATGGAAAAAATGATGAGGGAGAACGGCCTGCCGCTCTTCTCGCTCGAGACGAGGTCGCCCCTGAAAGAATTTGATATCGTAGGTTTTTCCCTCCAGTACGAATTGTCATACACGAATATCCTGAATATGCTCGACCTTGCGGGCATCCCGCTATTCGGAAGGGACCGCGGCGCGGGCGACCCAATTATAATAGGCGGAGGGCCCTGCGCGTTCAACCCTGAGCCGATAGCGGATTTCTTCGATTGTTTCCTTGTCGGCGAGGGAGAGGAGGCCGTCCCTGAGATAGTCGACGCGGTCATCGCCGGGAAAAGGTCCGGGCTTGCGAGGCGGCAAATGCTGGAAAAGCTCGCTTCGATCGAAGGCGTATATGTGCCCGACATTCCGGGCAGGGTGAAGAAACGTATTGTTGCCGACCTCGACAACGCCTATTTTCCCGTCAGGCCCGTAGTGCCTTTTATTGAGACGGTCCATGACAGGATACAGGTGGAGGTGATGCGCGGGTGCAGGAGGGCGTGCAACTTCTGCCAGGCGTGCGCGATATACGGGCCGAACCGCATCCGTTCGAAGGAAAAGATAATCGCGCTCGCGGAGGAGACCTACAGGAACACGGGATATGACGAGGTATCGCTCGTATCGCTGTCGTCCGGCGACCATCCCGATATAATGGACATCATAACCTCGCTCTCCGCAGCGTTCAGGGACAGGGCTGTCAGCATATCGTTCCCGTCGCTCAGGGTCGAGGAGATGACAAGCCGTTTTCCGCTCGAACTGGCTTCGGGCCGGCACACCGGGCTTACGTTCGCTCCCGAAGTCGGCAGCGAGAAGCTAAGGAAGGTCATAAACAAGAACATACCGGTCGAAGCCCTTAAGGAGTGCGCTTACCAGGCCTTCAAAAATAAGTGGATGAGGGTGAAGCTCTACTTCATGATAGGCCTGCCGCAGGAGGATGATTCCGACCTCGATGCCATCGTGGATCTCGCAAGGTCGATATCCGAGGTAAGGAAGAAAGTGGACGGGAAGCTCGCGGATATCAACGCGTCGGTATCTATATTCGTCCCGAAACCCCACACGCGGTTTGAAAGGGAGCCTATGATACGTTTCGAAGAGGCGCTGAGGAAACAGCGGTATATCAGGGACAAGGCGAGGGGGACCCGCATTAAATTCAGCTTCCATGACGCCGAAATGAGCTATATAGAAGCGGTCTTCGCCAGGGGGGACAGGGCCCTTTCGAAAGCGGTATATTCCGCATGGCAAAAAGGAGCGAAATTCGACAGCTGGGGGGAGCATTTTGACTTCCGGAGATGGATGGACGCGTTCCGCGAAGCGTCAATAGACGCCGATGCTTATTCATTGAGGCAAAGGGGTTTAGAAGAAAACCTGCCCTGGCAATTCATCGGATTGCGATAAATATGTTTGACACTTAAATACGTTAAGAGTATACTTTTGAGTTAATCCTTTGGATTAACTCAAAAGTAGAAGGGAGATGAGAAAGATGGCAGGGTTTATAAAGAAACTATCTCTGGTTCCCGCAGGCCTCCGCTACAAACTTACCGTCGCGTTCGTGCTCATGTCGCTTATACCGCTCGCAATATGCGTGTATCTCTTCTTCAATTACATCCTGCCGTTCCTGAACCTGATCGGCGACCCTACCGTGCGCAATGTGCTCGGAAACCCTAACGCCGCCCTGAAAGATGTCTCGATGGTCCTTGTCATCACGATAATCATCGCGCTCCTCGGTTTCAAGATCATAAAGGATATAGTATCGCCGATCATCGATATGGCGATAAAGGCAAAGGACATAGCGAAGGGCGATTTCTCCTCGAATATAAACGTAAAGAGCGAGGACGAGATAGGCGAACTTGGTTCCACGCTCAATGTCCTTACGCGCCGCATACGCGAGAACATGGACGAGCTCAGGTCGTACGGTGAGAGGACGAAGGAGATAAACGTCGAGATAAGCAAGAAGGTCCTTGTGCTATCGAGCCTGCTGCAGGTCAGCAGCCTCATAACGCAGGGTTCCCCTCTCGACGATACGATAAAGATAATAATAGACAAGATAGCCCAGCTTTCCGACGATTCGTCGGTCTTCCTGATGCTCAGCGAAGGGAAGGACACGCTTGCCGTGAAAGCGAGCAACAACCTCAAGGAAGACCTCTCCTCATTCAAGCTCAAGAGGGGCGTCGGTTTCCTCGGAAAACTCATGGCGGAGAACAAGACCGCGGTGATAGACAGGCGCTCCAAGTCCTCTCCGGACATGGAAGAGTTCCTTAAGGTGTTCGGTTTCAGGAACTGCGTGCTGTTCCCGGTCTTCGCGCACGGCATAGGTTTCGGGCTCCTCGGTTACGGCAATCCCGCGACGGATTTTGAATATAAGGACGACGATATAGAGCTCATCAAGCTGTTCGCGAAACAGATAGCGATCGCGGTCGAGAACGAGCTGCTGACGAACAAGGCGAAGGAACTCGCGATAAAAGACGAGCTTACCGGACTCTATAACGAAAAGTTCATCGTCAACCGGCTCGAGGAGGAGATAAGGCGCGCGGTACTGTACCAGCGCCCGTGCTCGCTGCTGCTATTCAATATCGACGACCTGAACCTCTACAGGGACATAAACGGAGAGCTCGCGTCCGAAGAGACGATAAAGAAGATCGGAAAGGTCATAGAGTCCAATATCACGGAAGTCGACAGGGTCGGAAGGCTCTCCGGCGACACGTTCGCGGTGATACTCCCGGAGAAGAACAAGAAACAGGCCAACACGATAGCCGAGGCCCTGCGCCAGCGCGTGGAAGCGTTCGGCATAGCGGGCGGCTCCGGTTATCCGAGGAATTTTGTCACCGTCAGCGGCGGCGTAAGCGAGAATCCTATAGACGGCGTCACGGCAGAAGAGCTGTCCAAGAAGGCGCAGGCATCATTAGACGAGGCGAAATCGCGCGGCAAGAATCTGGTCATCTCATAATTTAAGGAGGCCCGATGGTTAACGTCCAGATAGAGACATTACTGAAACTGATGGTCCAGAAGGGAGCATCGGACCTTCATATATCCTATTCCTCGCCGCCCCAGTTAAGGATAGACGAGAAGCTCGTGCCCACGGAGTTCGCGGCCCTCGCCGCGGAGGACACGAAGAGGCTTGCCTACAGCATGTTGAAACCGCAGCAGATAGAGAAGTTTGAGCGCGAACTCGAGCTCGACGTCTCTTTCGGTATCGAGGGCCTCGGGCGCTTCAGGGTCAACGTCTTCGTGCAGAGGGGATATGTCGGGGCGGCGGTCAGGCTGCTGCCGCTGCATATAATGAGCTTCGAGGAGTGCGGCCTGCCGTTGAGCGTCGCGGAAGACCTCTGCAAGAGGCCGAAGGGCCTTGTGCTCGTGACGGGAGCCACCGGAAGCGGCAAGTCGACGACGCTCGCATCGATGGTCGACAAGATCAACTCCGAGAGGAACTGCCATATAGTCATCATCGAAGACCCCATCGAATATGTGCATAAGAACAAGAAGGCTCTCGTCGACCAGCGCGAGGTCGGCAGTGACACGCAATCCTTCGCGCAGTCATTGAAGCATGTCCTGAGGCAGGACCCGAACGTAATACTCATAGGTGAGATGCGCGACCTCGAGACGATTGAAGCCGCGCTTGATATAGCCGAGACCGGGCATCTCGTATTCTCGACGCTGCATACGTCGGATGCCGTACAGACGATAAACAGGGTCATCGATGTCTTCCCGGCCCACCAGCAGCAGCAGGTCAGGGTCCAGCTTTCGTTCGTGTTGCTCGGCATAATGGCGCAGCAGCTGATCCCGAAGGCGAGCGGCCACGGAAGGGTCCTCGCGACGGAGGTGCTCATAGCGACGCCGGCGGTAAGGAGCCTCGTACGCGAGGCGAAGACGCACCAGCTCTATTCCGTCATACAGACGAGCCAGAAGGAAGGCATGAGGACGATGAACCAGACGCTGTTCGAGCTCTACTCGAAGAAGATGATATCCTACGAGGACGCGATATTGCGCAGCACTGATCCGGACGACCTTGACAGGCTTTTCAGGAAATAGGGGAAAATGGCTTCAGCCAGACGTGTTATAACGAAGACTATAGGACAGTTGCTCCTGGAGAAGGGAGTCATAAAGCAAGCCCAGCTGGACGAGGCGCTTAAGGTCCAGAAGGAAAAGGGCGGGCTCCTGGGCCAGATCCTGGCCGGGCTCGGTTATGTAACAGAGGAGCAGATCGCGCAGGCGATAACGGTCCAGTACGGTTTCCCGTACCTGCCGTTGTCTAATTACGATATGGACGAAGCGGCGATAAAGATGGTGCCCGAGAACGTCGCGCGCCAGTATTGCCTTATACCGATAGACAAGATAGGCAATACCGTGACGATAGCGATGGCCGATCCGCTGAATACCCAGGCGATAGAGGACATAGAGCTCGTCACTAACTGCTCGATCCAGATATTCGTTTCCACCGCGACGGACATAAAGCAGTGCGTGGATAAGTTTTACAAAAAATAGGAGAGCCTGACAGCTTATGCCATCGGGAATAAAAGAACGGCTAAGCGAGATACTCATAAAGAAGGGCATCATTTCGGAGGAGAAGCTTAATCAGGCCCTACAGGTCCAGAAGGAAAAGGGCGGTTCGTTGGGTGACATCCTCGTCTCCAACGGGGTCATCGGCCAAAGGGACCTGCTTGCCATACTGAGCCAGGAACTCGGCATCCCGCCGATCTCACTTTCAAAATACAAGATAAATCCCGAGATATCGAAGTTCATCCCCAAGAAGATCGCGGTAAACTACCAGATAATGCCCGTCTCAAGGATGGGTAACGTCCTGACCGTCGCGATGTCCGATCCGTTGAATGTCTTTGCCCTCGACGACATAAAGAACGTGACCGGGATGGAGATAAGCCCCATAATTACCACGGCCGATGACGTTAAGGCCGCCATCGAGCAGAATTACGGCAGTGCCGCCAACACCGCGATAGAGGACCTCGTCAAAGAGACGAATATCGAGCTCATCTCGATGAAGAAGGATGACGACGGCTCGTCCTATGACCTTCAGGAAGCGGCCATCGATACGCCTGTGGTGAAGCTGACGGGCGCTATAGTCCTCGACGCGACAAAAGCCAGGGCGAGCGATATCCTCATAGAGCCGATGGAGGACAGGCTGCGCATCAGGTATAAGATAGACGGCATATTCAGCGAAGCGCAGTCCCTGCCGCGTACGATACAATCCGCCATGATATCCAGGATAAAGGTCATGTCGAACCTGAATATAGCCGAGAGGCGCCTGCCGCAGGACGGAAGGTTCAAGATAAGGGTGCAGGAGAGGGAGGTCGATTTCAGGGTATCGACGGTCCCGACGGCGTTCGGAGAGAAGGTCGCGCTTAGGATCCTCGATAAGTCGCAGGCGACGCTCGACGTCGACAAACTTGGTTTTGAGAAGGAGCCGCTTGACGAGCTCAAGAAAGCGTCAAAGCGCCCGCACGGGATGATCCTCGTATGCGGGCCGGCGGGTTCCGGGAAGACGACCACGCTGTATTCCGTGATCAAGCACATCGACGCGCCGGAGAAGAATTTCGTCACCGTTGAAGACCCGGTCGAATACCTGCTTCCGGGCATCAACCAGGTAAACATAAACACGAACATAGGCCTGACATACGCCGCGTGCCTGCGGTCGATACTGCGCCAGGACCCGAACGTCATAATGGTCGGCGAGATAAGGGACCTCGAGACAGTCGATATCGCAATAAAGGCCGCGCTGACGGGCCACCTCGTATTGAGCACCCTGCATACCAATACCGCCACCGGCGTCATCATGAGGCTGGTAAACATGGGTGTCGAGCCGTTCCTCATAAGCTCGTCGGTAGTCCTTGTCGCTGCGCAGAGGCTCGTCAGGAAAGTTTGCCCGCGCTGCAAGGAATCTTACGACATACCGAAGCCGATACTCGATAAGCTCAAGATAAAACCGCCCGGAGGGGATGCCAAGTTCTACAGGGGCAAAGGGTGCGATTACTGCTTCAGGACGGGTTTCAGGGGCAGGGTAGGGCTCATAGAGGCGGTGGGCATCAACGCCGAGCTCAGGGACCTTATCGCGAAGAAAGCCCATGAGACGCAGATATACGAGGCCGCGCGCCGCGCGGGGCTCGTCACATTGAGGGAATCGGGCCTCAGGAAGGTGTTCGAGGGGCTGACCACGCTCGAAGAGGTGGTCAGGGTCACGCTGGGCGAACAGGACTGACGATATGGCAAAGACCCTAAGGGAGAAGATCGCGGAAGTGCTGGTAAGCAAAGGCTTCATCTCGAAAGAGAAGCTTGAAGAAGCCATAAGGGCGCAGCACGACAAGGGAGGCAACTTAAGCAAGATCCTTGTCGAGAAGGGCCTCGTCAACGAGAACGAGCTCCTGTCGGTCTTCAGCCAGGAATTCGGGATCACCCCGATAAACCTTTCGAAATATAAGATAGACAAGGAGATCATCTCGCTTGTTCCCGAGAAGGTCGCCCGCCTCTACCACCTCATACCCGTGTCGAAGATCGGCAGCCGCATGACCGTAGCGATGTCCGACCCGCTCGATATATTCGCGCTCGACGACCTTAAGATACTGACGAAATACGAGGTCGACCCCGTGCTAGCCACCGACAAGGACATAAAAGAGGCGATAGCGGCGTATTACGGAGAAGAGACCCTCTCGATAAACAAGATAATGCAGGAAGCCGGTTCCGAGGATGTGGAGGTGATGTCCGCGAACGAGGACGAGGAGAGGTTCGACGTCTCCGAGCTGGCCATCGAGAGCCAGAAAGCGCCGATACTTAAGATGGTAGACGTGATCGTAAGCGAAGCGCTGAAACGCAGGGCGTCCGACATACATATAGAGCCGCTCGAGAAGGACATGCGCATACGCTACAGGATAGACGGCGCGCTCAACGAGTTCCTGCACCTTCCGAAATCAAACCAGGCCGCTGTCCTGACGAGGGTCAAGATCATGTCCGACATGGATATCACGGAATGGCGGCTCCCGCAGGACGGCAGGTTCAAGGTAAGGATGGACGAACGCGAGATAGATTTCAGGGTATCGACCCTGCCGCTTGTCCACGGCGAGAAGGTCGTTTGCCGAGTCCTCGACAAGCAGAGCATCAAGGTTTCGCCGGAGAAGCTCGGTTTCCTTCCTAAGACCCTGGAAGAGCTTAGGGAAGCCATCTCGAAGCCATACGGGATGTTCCTCGTGACAGGGCCTACCGGAAGCGGAAAGTCGACGACATTGTATTCGATATTGAACATACTCAATACGCCCGAGAAGAACATAGTCACCATAGAGGACCCTATAGAATACGAGCTTATGGGAATAACGCAGGTCCAGGTTAAGCCCGAGATAGGCCTGACCTTTGCCGGAGGCCTGCGCGCCTTCCTGCGCCAGGCGCCCGATATAGTCATGGTTGGCGAGATCCGCGACTTCGAGACCGCGGATATAGCCATTAAGGCGTCCTTGACCGGGCAGCTGCTGCTTTCCACGCTGCACACGAATGATGCGCCCAGCGCGGTTACGAGGCTCATAGATATGGGCGTCGAGCCGTTCCTGGTCGCTTCCAGCGTCGTGTTCATATGCGCGCAAAGGCTCATGAGGCGCGTATGCTCCGCATGCAAGGAGCCGGTAGAGATACCGAAGGAGATCCTGAACAAGATCGGATACACCGAGAAGCAGAAGGCGACGTTCTTTAGGGGCAAGGGTTGCTCAAAATGCAATAACACCGGCTATTTCGGGAGGTTCGCTATCCTCGAGAACCTTGTAGTCGACGACAAGATAAAAGAAATGATACTTGACAGGGTGCAGAGCGATAAGATAAAAGAATATGCTATAAAGGAGAAGGGCATGCTTACGCTGAGGGCGGCGGCATTGGAGAACCTCGCGCTCGGGAATACAACGGCCGAGGAGGTATTGAGGGTGACTTCGGAGGAATAGGTGCCAAATTTCAAGTATATAGCGAAAGACAAGGACGGCAAGACGGTCAACGGGGTCATGGATTCCGCGAACAGCGTCGCGCTTGTCGACGCGTTGAGGCAGAAGGAACTCACGATAATCTCGATAGAGGAGGCGAAGGAGAAGAGCAGGGCCTCGATGTCGATCGGCGGAGACAGGGCAAGCGCTGATGACCTCGTAATATTTTCGAGGCAGCTCGCTACGATGGTCGACGCCGGTATCCCTCTCGTAGGCGCTCTTGACGCGCTGCAGGACCAGATGGAGAAGGAGGGATTTAAGAACATCGTCAGGAAGGTCAGGGACCAGGTAGAGGGCGGGTTGAGCCTGTCGGAGGCGCTAAGCAAGCAGCCGAACGTATTCTCGCCTTTCTTTATCAACATGGTCAGGGCGGGCGAATCGAGCGGCGACCTCGATGAGATCCTCGACAGGGTCGCTATATACATGGAGAAGACGATAGCCCTGATCAGGAAAGTGAAATCGAGCCTCATATACCCGGCCGTCGTCATAATGATGGCCATCGCGATAACCACGTTCCTGATAGTCTTCGTGGTCCCGACGTTCAAGAGCATATTCGCCACGATAGGCGTGGAGCTGCCTTTGCCGACATTGATACTTATCGCGATATCCGACATCATGAGGAAATGGATATTGCTGGTGATCATAGCGCTTGCGGTCTTAATATTCGCTTTGTCTCGCATAATAAAGACCGATAGAGGCGCCCTCGTATGGGACAGCATGCTGCTGAAACTGCCGGTGCTGGGAGTGCTGCTGAGGAAGGTGGCGGTCGCGAGGTTCGCGAGGACGCTCTCGACTCTGCAGAAGAGCGGCGTATCCATCCTGACCGCGCTCGAGATAGTCGGCAAGACGTCGGGCAATAAGGTCATCGAGATGGCCGTCATACAGACCAAACTTAGCATCAAGGAAGGCGAGTCGATAGCGCAACCGCTCGGTGCAAGCAAGGTCTTCCCGCCGATGGTCACGAGGATGATATCGGTAGGCGAGCAGACCGGCAAGCTCGAGGAGATGCTCAGCAAGATAGCGGATTTCTACGAGAGCGAGGTCGACGCCGCCGTTTCGGGCCTGACGAGCCTCATAGAACCGCTTATAATAGCGTTCCTCGGGATCGTCGTAGGCGGGATCGTCATATCGATGTTCCTGCCGATAGTGAAGCTTATACAGGTCGTCGCGAAATAGATTGCTTGACACGAATAGCGGTTATGTTATACTCTAATTAGAAGATGATCTAAGTCCCAATCAAGGAAGAAAGGAGGGGAAAGAAGATGATCAAGCTCATGGGAAGGAAGGGTTTTACGCTCGTTGAGATTATGATAGTTGTAGCCATTATTGCACTTTTAGCCGCAATAGCGATACCCAACTTACTGCGTGCTAGACATAATGCCAACGAGGCGGCCGCTATAGCTTCTTTACGTACGATAAGTACGGCGATGGAAAGCTACAGGGCTGCGCAGACACCTCCGACTTACGTAGGTGGTTCATTAGCGAACTTGGCTGGTGCTAATCCGCCTTATATCGATGCCACATTAGGTGCCGGTACAAAGCAAGGATATACGTTCGCGCTCGTGATAGCGAGTGCCAACCAGTATACCTGCACGGCGACGCCTGTAACGGCGAACGTAACGGGTACAAGGGTATTCGTTGTGACCGAATCAGGTGTTATTACCAGTGGCGGTACACCTATCGAATAGTCGGTCTGCGTAAAACCGATAGAATGCGAAACGACGGTAATCTCAGATTACCGTCGTTTTCATATCTAGACACTTGACATTTTTCCCGCGAAAATGTAACCTATAAGTCGATGAAGACACCCGGGGCGGTAAGGCCTGGCTTTACTTTAGTCGAGATAATGATAATAGTGGCGATCATCGCCACGCTCGCGGCCGTCTCTATCCCCGCGTTCCTAAGGGCGCGGATCCAGGCGAATGAGACCGCGGCGATAGCGTCGTTGAGGCAGCTTAGTACCGCCTGCGTCAGCTTCCGCAGCATACAGAACCCTCTCTCATATCCGAACAATCTCAACGACCTTAGCAGCGCCAACCCGCCGTACATAGACTCCATACTGGGCACCGGGGCCAAACAGGGCTATAACTTCAATTACAGCCTTGTCGGCGCGGACCAGTATACCTGCACCGCTACGCCGATAACGGCGAACGTCACTGGTATCAGGACCTTCTTCCTGGATGAATCAGGGGTAATAAAAGAGGATGATGCTTCCGGCGCGCCGGTGGAATGATCAGTAAGCCACGATCCCCCGTTTCTGCATCTGCCTGAGGTCATCGGCGGACGGTGACCGCCTCGGGGGTTCTATAATACCCGGATTTATCGTATCATATCCGGGATCCTCTATTTCCGGCAACGCGGGTTTTGTTTTCCTGGCCGGCTTTGCCTGCGGGTCAGCTACCACGGTATATTCAGCCACTACGTCAATCGGCGATTCCGCGATACCGGGTCCGCCCGGCGTGAGCTCATAATTCCCGGCTTGCGTTATCTCCGGCTGGGCCTGCGTTACTGGATCCTTTGTGCCGGGGCCCTCAGGTGAAGGCAGCGATGTGACGAACATTATCACAAGCATAAGAAAGATGCCGGAAGCGACCGCTATCAGTACCCGGGTCCTGTTCATTGTTCCCTCCAAGATACCGCTACGAAATCCTTGGTAGTGGGGTAGAAAGGAGGAGGTGCGGTCCTGAGCCTTTCGTCGTAAATGTAATTTTTCGTGAACCCGCTGGCCTTGCTATCCGTGTTTAAATTGAAGGTCCCTACAGGCCCGCGATATCTCTGTATTATGCCTCCGAGCACATTAAGCGTGCCCTTCATCGTGCTCGTGTAATTATCGAGATAAAACGAGTTGGACATTGCCATCATGCTCGCCTGTATCGTCAGGTCGCCGTTGGTGGGACAGGAGGATTGTTGTATCACTATGTTTCTTTCCGCTATAAGGCCGAGCATGTCGCTTCCCGACGGATTATTATAGTTCACATTACCAGCAATGCTAATGTTGTTGTTCGCGCCTATCGAGAGCCTTCCACTGAGCGTGCCTTTTACCGTGACGTTGCCGTATTCAACGAGCTTCCTGTTGACAATCCTGTTCTCTACGAAAAGCGCTCCGTTAGCGGGTATCGCCATGTTCGTATTGTTGTAGCCGGCGTTTGCGTTCGTGACGTTCATCGTGCCGTTCGAGTTCAGTACCACCGAGGTTTCACCGTAGAGTCTCATGCCGCCGCTCGTTGAGGCCTCCCTGAGGTTCGTCGCCCTAACAGGCACGCCATCCGCATCGACATTGAAGCTTATGCCTTCGACGAACGTTGGGTTATCGTCAGGGGGGCCGCCATGCATGTAATTCAAAGAGGATCCTCCCTGGCTTGTCTCGCCGCCGAACCAGGGATCTCTGCATATATTGAAGCTGCCTCTTGTATGGGTAGGTCCGTTGAGCGAGTCGTTCGTTATGAACCATACGGTCGCGCCTTCGTAGGTCTCTGAGTCGGTGAACCACACATGTCTCGCGAAGTTATCTTGCATGGTCTCAAGTATGACCCTGCGCCTCGAGTCGTTGCACTGCCCGACGGCTATAATGCGATATCTTTTAGAGTACGAGATCGGGTTGCTGTCGTCAGGATCTATCAGTACCGTATAAGTGCCTGTTGCCAGCGTAGGGCCTCCCGCAATATTGAAGGGAGACGTGCCGGTCGGAGGCGTCAATTGGGACTTGAGCCAGTCGAACGCGAAGTCGATGCCTGCCTCCGCGGCATAGAGCGCAGATGCAGAATCCTTGTCGCGTATGGCGGCCCTCATCTCGCTAATGCTCCTGGCCACGTAAACGGACACGAGTATCACGATGACGCTTACAACGGCGTAAGCAAAGATCAGTATAAAGCCTTTCCTGTTCTTCATCTTCTCAGTTCCTTATTTTTATGCTGCATGTCAGGCTCGACCGCATCTGGCGTCCCTCGGTACTCGTCTTCCTCGTCTGCAGCGTGACGTTGAAAACTGAGGTTCCTTCCGTAGTATCAACATTCTTAATGAATTGGATTCCGGTGACGTTGTTTGCCAAAACGGTCACGATATTGTTGGAGGACCTCAACAGCTGGGTTCCGGACACATAATATGATATCGGCTGTGACCATTCGCGCGCGCCGTCCGCGTTGACCGTGTCTCCGTCGCCGTCGGTATCGGAGATAGTCACGAACATCACGTTGTTGTAGGCCACGTTATCAGCGTAAATGACCCCGGCGGTGGTTTTAATCTCGCCCTCCTGCGCCTGCCTGAGTTCCCTGACCATTTGCATCATGCCCTTCCTCGACTCCTGGTTTGCCTGTATCTCGGCGTCGCCCGCGCGCCAGGCAGCCGCACCGATAACAAGAAAGTATGCCAGGTATCCGCCGATGACCGTGACGATCGCTATCGAGATCATCACTTCGATCAGGCTCAATCCATGGCTGTTCCTTTCCGCACCGGTTTTCATGGCTCAGGTCCCCCGGTTTATCATTAGGGTGGATATCATGGCAGGGGAGTCCACTATTCCGTCGGCATCGATGTCCTCGGTGCCTTCCAAGTGGCCGCTTAACGCTATACCGCCCCCGCGCCCATTATCCTCCCCGAATATCCTGTTACCGCGCTGCCTCCAGCACACACTGACCGTGACCCTCAATAAATCCGTCGTTATCGACTCAACATAGATAGTGCCGGTTGCCTGATTGGCAGCGAAGCCGCTCACCGCAAAAGTCTTATTGTCAAAATCAGACGTTATATCGCCAAAGGTATGGTCACGTATCTCTTCAAGTTTGAACTGGATAGCGGTTGTCGCCAAGGTCGTATTCTTGGCGGTCTCGGCAAGGTTGAAGCAGAGGACATAAGACGCGAGAAGGCCCGTGATCGCGACAATAAGTATCGTCACTGCCAGCATCAGTTCGAGAAGAGTAAAACCCCTCAACCTCTTTGAGGCAAGCATCTTATCGCCCTCCCGATTAAAGTATACTACAATGCGGCGCCAATAGCAACGATTAGTGAAAATTCGCAATTTTCCTTGACTTTATTGCTTAAAAAATATAAACTGATTTCCAATGGCGAGAGAAATCAAGATCCCATTCCTAAACTTCGGTGCGTCTAAGAGCAAGGCCGCGCTGGATATCGGGACATCCTCCGTGAAATCCATTGTCATCTCTAAGCAGAAGACCGGCAAGATGCAGGTGGAGCATTTTTCCATAGAGCAGTTCGAGGGTGAACGCTCCAAAACGACGCTGGCTGCCGCGCTGAAACGCTCGATAGCAAAGTCCGATACCAAGATACAAAAAGCGGTCATATCGGTATCCGGGCAATCGGTAGTCGTAAGGCAGGTCCTCTTCCCCAAAATGAGCCCCGATGAGTTGAGGTCCGCACTCCAGTTTGAAGCAGAAAAATACATCCCGTTCGGCATAAATGAAGTATATATCGATGCCCAGATAATAAGCGAAAAAGCCGAGGGCGGCAAGGTCAAGGTCCTCATCGTTGCCGCGAAGAAGGAACTTGTCGACGAATACCTCGGGTATATGAACGAAGCCGGCGTCACGCCAGAAGCGGTGGATTGCGACTCGATAGCGGTGGCAAACTCTTTTTTATTCAGCAACGCCGGGGCGGGCAAGGACAAGACCGTCGCACTCTTGAATGTCGGCGCGAGCATGACGAACGTTTGCATCCTGAAGAACGAGATGCTGAATTTTGCCAGGGACATACCGGTCGAGATAAAGGGCATAGACGCGATAGAGACGCAGGTAAGGCTTTCCTTCGATTATTACGAGAACCAGTTCGGAAAGGGCATAGACGGGATATATATAAGCGGGGGCGGGGCGAGGGAGCCCATGGTCATTGACAGGCTCAAACAGGCGTTCGGGCTCGATATAATCGTATGGGACCCGACCGCGAACCTTTTGCTTTCGCCGAAATTGGATGCAAAGGCGCTCAAAGAAGCGTCGGGCCAGATGGCGGTATGCGTCGGGCTCGCGATAAGGCGGTAGCGGATGATCGAGATAAACCTTTTACCGGTCCAGATGAGGGTGCGGAAGAAAGAGCCGTCGGCAATTCCTTCCATACCGGTAGTGCCCGTCGCGATCGGCATTGTAGCGCTGCTCGTATTGCTGCAGGTATTATTGTTCCTGGCGGTCCAGTTCAAGGGAGCATCGCTCTCCTCGCTGAAGAATAAGAACGAAAAGATAAAGATAGCGAACGTCGAAGCGGTCAGGCTGGATGAAGCGGTCAGGCTCCTTTCCTCAAAGGCCGATGTCGTGGACAAGCTCCGGAGCTCGAGGTTCAGCCTTGCGAAGAAGCTCAAAGACCTTTCCGACGCTATGGTGACCGGGACCTGGCTTCGCAGCATAGATGTCAAGAAGGGCGATTCCCCTTCGGAGCCCGGTATCCTGAAAGAGGTGCTTGTCATAGACGGCTCAAGCGTAGTGTCCGACGGACGGGAGGACGGCTCGATCGGCAGGTTCGTGAATTCCCTGAAGGACAACGCGTCGTTCAGCGAGGATTTTGACGAGATAGAGCTTTCGAAGGTCGAGAGGAAAAAGATCAAGAATACCGAGGTGCTGGATTTCGTGATAATCTGCCATTTCAAGAAGGGCAGGGGGCTTTAACATGCCGGGCAAACAGGCCATGTCCAAGGAGGAGATGGAGAAGCTGGTGCTGATAGGCATCGGCGTTGCCGTCGCGTTCTTCGCGCTTATACAATTCTCGACACTCCCGATGATGAGAACGATAGGGAAGCTCAACAAGGATATCGTAAAGGAGCGCGAAGACCTGAAAAAGGCTGACGCGCTGATAAAGAGCAAGCCGCAGCTCGAGAAGCGGCTTGAGGCGTTAAAGGTCATGATGGGCAAATACGATAACGCTATACCCCCGAATTCCGAGATGCCGAATATCCTGCAGGAGATCGCGGGGTTCGCGTCAGAATCAAAGGTCAAGATAAGCAAGATAGAGCCGTTGCGTTCCGAAAAACCGGCGGAGCCCGCAAAGGCCCCTAAAGGCAAGCAGCCCGTAAAACAGGAGGCCGTCAAGAAACCGGCATCCATATATACGGAGATACCTATACAAGTCGAGGCGAAAGGCGGTTATCACGCTATCGGGGAATTTATAAACAGTATAGAGACAGCCGATAATGTCATGGCGATAGGCGATATCGAGATACGCGCGGATTCCGGCGATATTGCGAACCATAGCGCGAGGCTGCTGATAATGGCGTTCGTTCTGAACGAGGAGGAGCCGAGGAAATGAGGACGGTTTCCGCCCTGCTGCTTATTATGCTGATGACGATGCCGTTGCTGTTCGGGCAGGCGGCGTTCAAATATGACGCCGGCAATAACAGGGACCCTTTCAGGCCGCTCGTAGACAAGGACGGCAACATACTCCCTGAAGCGAGGCCGGTAAGCGCGGTAATGCAGCTCAACCTTGAAGGTATAGTATGGTCGAGCAGTAGGGACTCTTACGCTATCATCAGCGGTAACGTTGTAAAGATCGGGGACATACTCGGCGATTATAAGGTCGTGAAAATAAATAAAAATCAGGTGATCCTTAACAGAGACGGAGAAGATATTGTGCTTACGAGAGGCGAGGAGGAATAAGATGCCCAGGAATATGCCGTTATACTTGTCGGTTTGCTTCATTCTCATTACTGCGGTTTCGCCGGTTTTCGGGCAGGATACCCCGGTTGCTCCCGTCGATGAGGAGGTCGTCCCCGTCGTGACCGTGCCGGCGGAGGAAGAGGCCGTCACCGATGATAAATCGAATAACGTTACGCTTGATTTCAAGGATGCGGATATCCAGAACGTCCTGAGGGTCCTCGCCTACAAGAGCGGCGTGAACATAGTCGCGGGCAAAGAGGTCATCGGCACCGTGACGATACGCCTCGTGGATGTCCCGTGGGAACAGGCGCTGGCCGTCATCCTTAACACGTACGGTTTTGCGTATGAACGGGACGGGAATATAATCACGGTCTCAACCGTGGATGCCCTAAAGGAGAGAAGGGAGAAACAGAAGGAGCTTACAGAGATAGAAGGCGTCACGAGCCGGGTCTTCTCGCTGCAGTTCCTCGATGCGGTCGACGCGAAGAAGATGCTCGAGCCGCAGCTCTCCCCGCAGGGAAAGATATCGGTGCTCGAGATCACCGGGCAGAAGGGATGGAAGGTGGGCGTACCCGTTGCCGGAGGCCAGGACGCCGAACAGGGCAAGGAGCGCAGGGAGAGGGAGAACGCGAGGTCGCATTCGCTGATCATCACTGATACCCCGAGCTCGCTGGACAGGATAACGAAGATACTGGCTGAGATAGACCTGAAGCCTAACCAGGTGCTCATAGAGGCGAGGATAATGGAGGTCAACAGGAACGTCCTTAAGGACCTGGGTGTAGAGTTCAGCACCGGCAACAGGCTCCAGACGCATGCCGGCAGGACAGATGCCGCCGGCGACCTTACCGGGGCCGTGAATGTCGGAAGCGGGCACCATGCAGGTGTCATGACCGGGCGCAATTATTCGGAGACAGAGGTCGGCGACGTCAACGGTTTCAACCCGGCCAATTTCGTCCCGCTCGCGACAGGATTGACCGCGAACAACGCCGGCATCGAGATATTGTTCGAAAGGCTGATGGGCAGGAACATGGAACTGATGGTCCACGCGCTTGAAGAGGACGTCAGGACCAACACGCTCTCCGCTCCGAAGATACTCACACTCTCGGGCCAGGAAGCGCTGATACTTATCGGCCAGAAATACCCGATAATCGAGACGCAGATATCCGGAACGGCCGGAAACGCGACGATAAACCTCGCGTATTACCAGGATATAGGTATCCAGCTTTACGTCGTGCCGCAGATAAGCGGCGACGAGAAGTACATCAATATGATAGTCCATCCGGTCATATCGTCTTTCACTGAGACCGTCAGCGATAACGACTACCCGATACTCGTGACGAGGGAAGCCGAGACGCAGGTACTCATGATGGACGGCGAGACGATAGTCATCGGAGGCCTCCTGAAGGACGTGAAGTCGAAAGGCAAGATAGGTATCCCGCTCCTGAGCGACATCCCGGTGATCGGCGCGCTCTTTACGAGGACAACGGATGACATCGAGAAGATAGACCTTCTTATCTTCATCACGGCGCGCGTGATAAAGCCGGGCGAGCTTAACGAGCAGGAGATGGCCATGGTAAAGCAGGCGCTTGATGCGGGCCAGGCGAACGTGACGCCGCCGGCAAAGAAGGAGATAAAGAAACAGGAGAACAAGGACAAGAAGGATAACAAGGAAGAGAATATAAAGGTCGAAGGGTTCAGCAAACCCAAGAAGGGGAACAGCGGATATTTGAACTCGAGGTAAGGAGGAGAGAGTGAAAGCATTTAAGTATTTATTTCTGGCCGTTTGCGTGGCGGCGCCTTTTTATGCCGGAGCCGCAGACATAAATACGGCCGACTTTGACAGCGACTATTCGGATGCCGCGCAGGTAAGGGGTTCCGAAGCGGTCAAGGGGACGGATCTGCTGGTAAGGGACACGACGAGTGTCCTGCACAGGGAGCATATGGCGATACTCCAGGCGCTTGCCGAACTGCGCAAGGAGATCGCCGATATGAAGAAGGATGTCAAGGACACGAAGGACCAGGTAGAAAGTGGCCAATGATATCCGCAGGGCCTTTTGCATAGCGTTCGCGAAAAAAGGCCGCATGATATTCATATCCCATCTTGACCTGCAAAGGCTGTTCCATCGCGCCGCGCGCAGGGCGGACCTTCCGCTCGTAATGTCGCAGGGTTTCAGCCCCCGTCCGAAAATAAGCTTTAAAAGGGCATTAAAATTGGGAGTCGAGAGCGAGGCCGAAGAGGCGTCATTCCAGGTCGGCGGCGCCGCGATCTCGCCCGAAGATTTCGGGAAAAGGTTACAGGCACAATTGCCTGAAGGCATCACCATCAACAATATAGAGGAAATACATTGATGAACAAAGAGATATTGATCAACATCGAGCCGCAGGAGAAGAGGCTCGCGGTGCTCGAGAACAAGGTTCTCGAGGAGTTCTCCGTGGAAAGGTTCGGAGAGAAGAGGGTTGTCGGCAACGTATATAAGGGCAGGGTAAGCTCGGTTGTTCCCGCAGTGAAGGCCGCGTTCGTCAGCCTCGGCCTCGAGAAGAACGGCTATTTGTACCTGGCCGATGTGGTAGGCCTCGGGATGGATTTCGAGGCGCTTGACAAGGAAGAAGAGGAGAAGAAGCAGCAGCAGAGGGGCCGCCAGAACCACCAGTCGATCGACCAGCTGCTGAAGAAAGGCCAGGAAGTCCTGATACAGGTGACGAAGGAGCCGTTCGGGACAAAGGGCGCGCGCCTGACTACGCATATATCCCTGCCGGGCCGCTATATAGTGCTGCTGCCGTTCGACAGGCACCTCGGCATATCGCGCCGCATATCGGACGACAAGGAGCGCGTAAGGCTTAAGGAGATATTGCGCGGCCTCGAAGTGCCGGCCGAAATGGGTGTTATCATAAGGACAGCCGGCATAGGGCAGACGAAGCGCGAGCTTTCAAGGGACCTTAAATACCTCCTCGGTCTCTGGAGGAAGATAAAGATAGGCGCGGCCCGCAAGTCGTCGCCGGCGCTGCTGCACGAGGAATACGACCTCACGCTGAGGGTCGCACGCGATTACCTTACCGAGGACGTCGAGAAGCTCGTCATAGACAACCGCGACGAATACAGGAAGGTCCAGCATTTCCTCAGCGCGGTCGCCCCGCACCTGAGGCAGAAGGTCGAGCTGTACGAGGGAGATATCCCGCTGTTCGACAGGAAGATGATAGAGAAGGACGTCGAGAAGCTGTTTGAGAGGAAGGTCCCGCTGAAATGCGGCGGCTATATAGTCATCGAGCCGACCGAGGGCCTCGTTGCAATAGACGTGAACAGCGGCAAGTTCACCGCTAAGAAGAGCCTCGAGGAGACAGCTTTCGCGGTAAACACCGAAGCCGCGATCGAAGTAGCGCGCCAGATAAGGCTGCGCGACCTCGGCGGGATCATCGTCATAGATTTCATCGATATGATGCAGGCGTCGCGCAGGCGCAAGGTATTCGAGACGATGGTCGAAGCGTTGAAGCGCGATAAGGCGAAGACCGACGTATCCCCGCTTTCGGAGCTCTGCCTCGTAGAGATGACGCGCCAGAGGATGCGCCGCAGCGTCGAGAGCATGTCGTTCCGCGAATGCCCGTACTGCCAGGGCCGCGGCCTCATAAAATCGGTATCGACCGTCTCGATACAGGCGCTGCGCAAGGTCAAGAAATACCTGAAGGAGACGAAGAAGAAGCAGGTCGAGCTCCATGCGCATCCCGAAGTCGCCTCGCGCCTCTTCAACGAAGACCGCCCGGCGATAGAGACGATCGAGCGGATATTCCGCGCGAAGATAATCGTGAAAGCCGACCCGCTGCTGCATGTCGAGGACATAAAGCTCATATAGGGCCTTATGGCGGAAACAAGGATAGAAATAGTGCAGGGTGACATCACGGCGCTCGCGGTCGATGCCATCGTAAACGCCGCAAATAAGTCGCTTCTCGGCGGCGGGGGAGTCGACGGCGCAATACACCGCGCGGCAGGGCCGAGACTGCTCGCAGAATGCGCGACGCTCGGCGGATGCGAGACCGGCGGCGCTAAGATAACCAAGGGCTATAACCTTCCCGCGAAATACGTTATCCATACCGTCGGACCCGTCTGGCGCGACGGCAAGCACGGCGAACCGGAACTGCTCGCCTCCTGCTACCGTAATTCCCTCGAACTCGCGAAGAAGTATGGCCTTAAGTCTATCGCGTTCCCGTCCATTTCGACCGGGGCGTACCGTTTCCCGAAAGAGCTCGCCGCGCCGATAGCGATGAAGGCCGCGCAGGAATTCATCGAGAAGAACCCGGGCGCCCTGGACAGGATAGTATTCGTGGAGTTTTCCAGGTAAGAATTCATTGACACCTGCCGGGTTTTAGGGTATAATCTCACGAAATTCACTCAAATAGACATATGGAAGGAGTTTCTCTATGTACGCCGTGATTCTGACAGGCGGGAAGCAGTATAAGGTCGAAAAAGGCGACGCTATCACAGTCGAGCGCCTGACCCTTCCCGAGAAGGAAAAAGAGATAATAATCAAGGAAGTGCTCATGGTCTGCGACGGTAAGGATGCCAAGTTCGGCAAGCCGTACCTGAAGGACGCAAAGGTGGTCTGCGAGGTCATATCGGACCTCAAGGGCAAGAAAGTCATCTCCTACAAGTACCGCAGGAGGAAGGACTCACGCTGGAAGAAGGGCCACCGCCAGCTGTTGACGAAGGTAAAGATAAAAGAGATAAAGGCTTAGGCCGAAGGCATATCAGGAGGAAGAAATGGCTCATCATAAAGGACAAGGTTCAACAAGGAACGGCCGCGACAGCAACTCCCAGCGTCTTGGGATAAAGGCTTACGGCGGAGAGAAAGTCACTGCCGGAAGCATCATAGTAAGGCAGCGCGGGACCCCGTGGAAACCGGGCCTGAACGTAGCGAAAGGCAAGGATGACACGCTTTTCGCCCTGAAGGACGGTATCGTAACTTTCAGCAAAACCAGATTAGTCAGCGTCCTGCCACAATAAAACAAGTAGCCGAAAGCCAAGGTGTTTGTAGATACTGCGAAGATCGAGGTCAAAGCAGGTAAAGGCGGCGACGGCTGCCAGAGCTTCTACAAGGATAAGTTCGCCCGCTACCCGGTCCAGAACGGAGGGCCGGGAGGCAAGGGCGGCGACGTCATAATCCTCGCGAACGAAAACATACACACGCTCCTGGACTTCCAATACCGCCAGCACTTCAAGGCCCACAAAGGCGAGAACGGCTCATCCAACAATAAGAACGGAAAAGGCGGCCAGGACTGCGTCATCGAGGTCCCCCCGGGAACGATAGTCAAGGATTTCGAGTCGGGCCTAGTCCTCAGGGATCTCAGGATCGCCGGAGACCGTTTTATCGTCGCCAAAGGCGGTATAGGCGGGCGCGGAAACGCTTCCAAGAAACCCGCCACTAAAGGAGAGCCCGGCGAGGAAAAATTCCTTAAGCTCGAACTGAAGCTGATCGCGGATTGCGGGCTTATCGGTTTCCCGAACGCGGGCAAATCGTCGCTGATATCGAAAATCTCCAAGGCGAAGCCGAAGATAGCGCCGTACCCGTTCACGACGAAGGAGCCGGTGCTGGGTATCGTAGAGTTTGATTCCGTCAAACAGGGCCGAGACCGTACCTTCAAGGTCGCTGACATCCCGGGGCTCATAGAGGGCGCGCACGCGGGAAAAGGCCTTGGCGACAAGTTCCTGCGCCATATAGAGCGCACTAAGATATTGATACATATAGTAGATATGGCCGGGGTTGACCAAAGAGACCCGTTGGATGATTTCCTGACGCTTAATAACGAGTTGGAGCAGTACGGCACGGTCCTCGGCAAGAAAGCCCAGCTGGTCGTCGCGAACAAGATGGATTTGCCTGCTGCGCAGTCAAATCTAAAAAAGTTTAAGTCGAAAGTAAAAAAGGATATAATAGCGATATCGGCGTTGACCGGGGAAGGCATTGAAGAGCTGAAGAAAGCCATAGTCAAAGAGCTGGAAGGGTACGATGAGGGATAGTTATTTAAAAAATCTTAAGCTTGTAGTTGTCAAGGTCGGGACGTCGGCGTTCACGTCGAAGTCGCACCCGATGGACAGGCGCGCCGTAAAGCAGATATCGGAGCAGGTCTGCGAACTGCTCGACAGGGGGATAAAGGTCGTGCTCGTGAGCTCGGGCGCAATAGGCGCCGGCATGCACCTGCTCGGGCTGAAGTCGCGTCCGAAGTCGCTCGACCACCTGCAGGCCTCCGCCGCCATAGGCCAGGCGCAGCTTATGAAGTCATACGACGAATATTTCAGGAGGCGCGGTCGCAAGGTCGCGCAGGTGCTGCTGACGCGGGACGATTTCAAGGAGCATAAGAGATACACGAGCGTAAAGAGCACGATAAATACGATACTCGAGTACGGCGCGGTGCCTATAGTCAACGAGAACGACACGGTCTCGGTCGACGAGATAAAATTCGGCGATAATGACACGCTCGCCGCGCTCGTGACGACGCTGCTTGCAGCGGACCTCCTGATAATACTGTCGGATGTCGACGGCTTATACAGCCATATCGGAAGGAAAGAGGTCGTGGACACCGTCGAGGAGATACACTCAGGCATAGAGAAGCTCGCGTGCGGCACGGATAAGGAAGTATGCGTGGGCGGCATGGCCACGAAGATAAAAGCCGCGAAGGCGGTCACGGATGCGGGGATACCGATGGTCATAGCTAACGCAAAGTCAAAAAATATACTCTTAAGGATAACAGGCAGGGAGAGGGTAGGCACCATATTCGCTCCCCGTTCGAAAAGGAGCCGTTAATAAATGGCAGACATGAAGGCGCAGGTCATAAGCATAGCTCAGGAAGCGAAGAAGGCGTCTTTCGAGATGGGCCAGCTCTCTTCGGCCGTGAAGGACAAGGCGCTTTGCGCCATGGCCGACGCGCTCGAGAAGGGCAGGTCCGCCATTTACGCGGCCAACAAGAAAGACGTGAAAGCGGCGCAGTCCGGCAAACTCGGAGCGGCATTCATAGACAGGCTCACGCTCAACGACAAGAGGATAAAGTCGATGGCCGAAGGCCTCAGGACCGTCGCTTTGCTGAAGGATCCTATCGGCGAGGTGATCAGGATGTGGACCAGGCCTAACGGGCTCTGGATAGGGAAGCTGCGCGTCCCGCTCGGGGTCATAGGCGTAATATATGAATCCCGGCCGAACGTGACCGCCGATTGTATCGGCTTGTGCCTGAAGGCCGGCAACAGCGTGATACTGCGCGGCGGGAGCGAATCCATCAATTCAAATATAGCGATATTCGACATACTCAACGAAGCGGCGAAGGACGCGGGCATTCCCGACGGGGCTATCAGCCTCATTAAGACGACAGACAGGAAGGCGGTCCATGCGCTGTTAGGGCTTAGCGATCTCGTCGACCTCGTGATCCCGAGAGGGGGCGAGAGCCTCATAAAGGAGGTCTCGCGCAGGTCGAAGATACCGGTGCTGAAGCATTATAAGGGTGTCTGCCACATCTATGTTGACGAGGACGCGGACCTCAACATGGCCGAGCGCATCTGTTTCAACGCCAAGGTGCAGAGGCCTTCGGTCTGCAACGCCATGGAGACCCTGCTGGTCAATGAAGACGTCGCCGTGCGTTTCCTCCCTTCGATGATAAAGAAATACAAGGAAGCGGGCGTCGAGATACGCGGATGCGCCATGACGCGCAGGATAGTCAAGGGCCTGAAGGCCGCCTCCGACAAGGACTGGTCGTCGGAATACCTCGACCTTATACTGTCGGTAAAGGTGGTCAAGAACCTCCATGAGGCCGTCGACCACATAAATACGTACAGCACGAAATTATCGGACGCCATCGTGACCGAGAATTACCATAACGCGGTCGAGTTCCTGAAGAAGGTGGACTCCGCCTCGGTATACGTGAACGCCTCGACGCGGTTTACCGACGGCGGCGAGTTCGGTTTCGGCGCGGAGATAGGCATATCGACCGACAAGTTCCACGCGCGCGGCCCCGTCGGAGTCGAAGAGCTGACGAGTTACAAATACATCATCTACGGCAACGGACAGATAAGGGAGTGACAACATGCGTATAGGCATACTCGGAGGGACGTTCAACCCGATACACACGGGGCATCTCGTGCTGGCGGAGGAGGCGAGGGAGAAGCTGAACCTCGACAAGGTCATACTCGTCCCGGCTTACGTGCCGCCCCACAAGAAGGAAGAGGAGCTTGCGGAGCCGAACGACAGGTTCAAGATGGTGGAGCTCGCTATAAGGGGTAACCCGGGTTTCGAAGTCTCGTCGGTCGAGATTGACGCGAAGACGACCTCGTATTCGGTCGAGACCCTGAAGGCCTTCAGGCAGAAATACGGCGAAGAGGCGAGGCTCTTTTTCCTCACGGGCGCAGATTCGCTCGGCGAGCTCTATACGTGGAAAGAGATAGACCAGATATTCAAGCTCTCGAATTTTATAGTCGCGAGCCGCCCGGGATACGATGTCTCGAAGGTCCCGAACGGCGTAGAGCATGTGACCATCACTTCGCTCGAGATATCCTCGTCGCTCATAAGGAAGAAGATCAAAGAGGGCAAGTCGATAAGGTACCTTGTTCCCGAACCGGTAAGGGAATATATCATAGCGAGAAGGCTCTATAAATAAAGAGGTGTCCGCATGAAGAACTATTACTTTAATCCCGAAGGCAAATTACTGAAGGACATACCGGTCGAGCAGTTCCGCGACGCCCTTGCCGCGGAGAACTCGCTTCTTTGGGTCGATATGGAGGAGCTCTCCGACAGCGACATAGAGGTACTCATGGACGTCTTCGGGCTGCATCCGCTGACGGTCGAGGACTGCATCATGCCGAACGCGCGCCCGAAGGTCGAGGATTTCAAGAATTACCTTTTCATAATCACGCAGGGCGTCAGGATAGACCCCGAGACCGGAAAGATCGGGACATTCGAGGTCGATTTCTGCATGGGCAGGAACTACCTCGTTACCGTGCATACGGAGAAGGTCGACGCCATAGACCTGAACCTCGAGAGGGTCGATAAGGGCTCGCCCATAGTCACGCGCGGCAGCGATTTCCTCGCGTACGCCATACTGGAGTCGCTGGCGGATACCTATTACCCTATAGTCGACAAGTTCGACAAGAGGGTCGACGACCTCGAGGCGGAGCTGTTCAAGGACCCCACAACCAAGACCTTCAACCAGATATACCGCCTGAAGAACGATACGATGCTCCTGCGCAGGACGATAGGCCCGCAGGTCGACATGTTCTCGGTACTCACGCGCGGCGACTTCGCGATCATAAGGCCGGCGAATTACGTTTACTACAGGAATGTCTATGACCACCTCGTCAGGATAAACGATATAGTCGGCACTTCGCGAGATATCGTGACCGGTGCGCTCGAGGCCTACGTCTCTATCGTCTCCAACCGGCTCAACGAGGTCATGAAGGTCCTCACGATAATCGCGACGGTCATGCTGCCGTTCGTCGTGATACCGAGCATCTACGGCATGAACATCAAGCTGCCGTTCGCGGAACATATGATGGCTTTCTGGATAGTCATGGGCCTTACCGCCTTATTTACCGTAACGATAGTGATGTATTTAAAAAGTAAAAGATGGTTCTGATGGAGAGCATGCACCAGTTCATACCGCTTATAATAGCGTTGTTCGTGCTCGTTTGTTTTTCGGCGTTCTTCTCGATGTCGGAGACCGCGCTTATATCGCTGAACAAGATAAAGCTGCGCCATATGATATCCAAGGGGGTCAAGAACTCGAAGCTCGTCCAGCAGCTCATATCTAAACCCGAGAAGCTTATCACTTCCATACTTGTCGGGAATAACCTCGTCAATACCGCCATATCCGTAATAGGCGCCATAATATTCGTATTCTTTCTCGGGGACAAAATAGGCATGGTTGCCGCGACAGTGGTCGTTACCATGATCCTGCTGGTGTTCGGCGAGATAATACCGAAGATGTTCGCGGTGCAGAGGTCGGAAAAGGTCTCGCTGGCGATAGCCAAGCCGATAAACCTGCTTGTCATAGTGCTTAACCCGGTCGCGAAGGTCTTTACGAGGCTAGGAAATGCCATGATAAAGATGTTCGGCGGGGAGGTCAAGCAGCGTTCACCGCTTATAAGCGAAGAAGAGATAAGGCTGATGATCGAGCTCGGCAAGGAAGAAGGCGTCGTGGGCGACGAAGAGCGCAAGATGCTGCACCGCATATTCGAATTCGGGGACACGAAAGCGGGCGAGGTCATGATCCCGCTCGGGAAGGTGGTATCCATAGATATCGATTCGGACGCGGAAGAGCTGCTGAACCTTTTCGTGGAGGAAGGCCATTCGAGGCTGCCGGTATACAAGGGTTCGCCGGACAACATCGTCGGCATCATATACGCGAGGGACCTGCTCTATATCTGGCAGAACAAGGGGCTGGTAATCATACCCGACCTCGTCCATGAGCCGTATTTCGTGCAGAAGGACAAGAGGGTCAACGACCTGTTGAAGGATTTCCAGAGGATGAAGGTCCAGATTGCGATAGTGACGGATATTCCGGCTGCTAACTCCCAGACGGGGGCAGCCTCGAGGAAAGCTATAGGCCTTGTGACGCTCGAAGACCTTACCGAGGAGATAGTAGGCGAGATAGAAGAGGACCCCGTCCTTGACAGCCATTAGGAGGTATGGTAGACTAAAACCGTTTCCAAACCTTAAGAGGAGGTGCTAGATGGAAGCATATTGCGTAAAATGCAAGAAGAAGCAGGAGATGAAGGACGCCCAGAAAGAGAAGATGAAGAACGGCCGCGACGCGATGAAGGGCAAGTGCCCGGCTTGCGGTACGGGAATGTACAGGATACTTGGAAAGTAATATAGATACATCCAGGGCAAAAGCTGAACTTATAGCTGAGGTTGCAAAGGAAAAGAAGGCCGAAGATATAGTCCTGATGAATATGGGCGGGGTGTCGGCGTTTTGTGATTATTTCGTTATAATGACCGCCACGAACCGCCGTCAGGTAAAGGCTATATCCGATGAGCTCGAAGATAAGCTCGAGGAAGAAGGCGTAATGCTCTGGCACCGCGAAGGCGGCAATGACGCGGGCTGGATGCTGCTGGATTTCGGCAATTGCGTAGTGCATGTCTTTGAACCGGAAGCCCGGAAGTTTTACGGCCTCGAGGGCTTATGGGGGGATGTCCCCGTAGAGAACCTAAGCTGATACAGGTATAGGCAGATGCCACCCGCAAGAGCGGGTGGCATTGTCTTTAAGGACCGGAAATATGATAGAGCAGGACATATCAGGATTCATAGACGGTGCGTTATCGGCAGAGCCGGCCTACGCGGGATGCTATTCGAAGGAACTCCTTGTGCTCGAGAACCCGAAGGACCCTTCGCACGGCGACATAGCCGCCAATATAGCTTTCAGGCTCGCAAAGCCCATGAGGAAGAACCCGGCGGAACTCGCGAAGGAGATATCGAAGATATTGAGCGGAAAGCTGGCTTCCTCGCCGTTGCGCCAGGAGATAGACGCGATAGAGCCCCTTAACGGGTTCGTGAACATCCGGTTGTCCGCGAAGGCGCTACGCGGGGTGTTAGGGCAGATCGCGCAGCAGAAAGAAAAATTCGGGAGTTCCGCTGCCGGCAAGGGCGGGAAGGTCCAGGTCGAGTTCGTCAGCGCTAACCCGACCGGAACGCTGAGCGTCGCTCATGCGCGCCAGGCCGCCTTCGGAGATTCGCTCGCGAGCATACTGGCCGCGGACGGGTTCGATGTGACGCGGGAATATTATATAAACGACGAAGGCGTGCAGATATCTATCCTCGGGCAGTCGATATACGCGAGGTACCGCGAATCCGTCGGCGAGGCGTACGAGTTCCCGGAGAACGGCTATAAGGGCGAATATATAAAGGAGATGGCCGAGGAGTTCCGCAAGGAGCACGGCGACAAGTACAAGGACGAGACGCCTGCCAACCTGAAGGTATTTTCGGAGTGGGGGTGCGCATACCTGCTTAACGAGATAAAACAGGAGCTGTCCGATTTCGGCGTCAAGTTCGATGTCTGGTTCAGCCAGAAAGCGCTCGGCGCCTCGGGCAAGATAGAGGAGACGCTTGAAACGTTCAGGGGCAAGGGCCTGTTGTACGAGTCCGAAGGAGCGCTGTGGTTCAGGTCGACGCAATTCGGCGACGACAAGGACAGGGTGGTCAAGAAGAGCGACGGGGCATACACATATGTCACCCCGGATATCGCCTACCATAAGGATAAGTTCGAGCGCGGGTTCGGGAAGGTCATCGATATACTCGGCCCCGACCACCACGGATATATAAACAGGATAAAGGCGGCCGTACAGGCGCTCGGATATCCCTCGGATGCGGTGAACATAATAATCATCCAGCTCGCGACATTATATAAGGACGGCCAGCCGGTAAAGATGTCGACGAGGGCCGGCGAATACATAACGCTCAGGGAAGTGCTCGACGAGGTAGGAAAGGACGCCGCGAGGTTCTTCTTCCTGATGAGAAAAGCGTCCGCGCACCTGGATTTCGACCTCGAACTCGCGAAGAAGCAGACGCAGGAGAACCCGGTTTTTTATGTCCAGTACGCGCACGCGAGGATCTGCAGCATAATCTCGGCGTCCGGGAAGACCGAGGCGGAGATAGGAAAGGCCGATACCGGCCTGTTATCCGCGGCGGAAGAGATCAACCTGCTGAAAGAACTGAGGCAATACCCCCTTGCGGTCAGGTTAAGCGCGCAGGAGCTCGACCCTTACAGGATAATTACCTACCTGCAGGGGCTCGCGGCCTGTTTCCATAAATTCTACGAGGCCAATAAGGTAATATCGGAGGACTCTGCGCTCACCGGATCGAGGCTGTACCTAATATCGTGCGTAAAGCGGGTCCTGGCCAACGGCCTGACGCTCCTCGGAGTCTCCTGTCCCGTAAAGATGTAATGTCCCTGAAGTTCAAACTTTCGCTTGGCCTTATTTATTACTCGCCCCGCCGGAAGCGGGGCTGCGTCATAAACCGGCTCTGCGCTCAAGTTTAAACTTCAGGGACAAGACGATCTTACGGATCAATGATATAACAATCTGTTAAAAGCCATGTTTGAAGCCCTCAAACTTTACAAGAACGAGGAATTGTCCCTCGACAGGGTCCACGCGCGGCTCACGGACCTGGGTTACAGGCGCCAGGCAAAGGTAGCCGAAGAGGGGGATTTTGCCCAGCGCGGGGGCATACTCGATATCTTCCCCGTCACATTCGATGAGCCGGTGCGCCTCGAATTCGACGCGGACAGGCTCATCCGCATAAGGTCCTTCGACATAGCGACAGGTTCCTCATTCCTCGACCACCAGATGGCCATAGTCCTGCCGGCCAAAGGCATAATACCGAAAAGGTTAAAAGCCAGGAGGGCATCCGAAGGAACGCCCGGAATGTCCGAGGACCTTCCGATAAGCAACTTTATCGATATATCCCCGGGTGATTTCGCAGTACATGTCAAGCACGGCATCGGAAGGTATAAGGGGATCGAACGGGTAAGGGAGCATAAGGGGACCGTCGATTATATAGTGCTCGAATATGCGGAAGGCGCGAAGCTCTTCGTGCCGATGGGCGACATGCACCTCGTCCAGAAGTATATCGGGTTCGAAGGGCGCCCGCCGAAACTTTACAAACTGGGTACAAAGGCATGGGCGCTCGCGAAAGCGCGCGCACAGAGAGGCATATATTCGCTCGCGCTCGAGTATGTCGAGATACAGGCGAAACGCGAAGCGCTGAAAGGCCACGCGTTCCCCGCCGACACCGAATGGCAGAGGCAGCTCGAGAGGTCGTTCCCGTTCGAGGATACCCCGGCCCAGGCGCGTGCGTCCGGGGAGATAAAACGCGATATGGAGAGCCCGAAACCGATGGACAGGCTCATATGCGGGGATGTCGGGTACGGCAAGACCGAGGTCGCCCTTCGCGCGGCATTCAAGGCGGTCATGGACAACAGGCAGGTCGCGATGCTCGTACCCACGACGATACTCGCCGAACAGCATTATTCGACATTCAGGGAGCGCCTGAAGAAATTCCCCGTCAAGGTAGAGATGCTCTCGCGTTTCCGGAGCGGCGCGGAACAGAGACAGATAGTAGAGGGCCTCAAGGACGGCTCCGTGGATATAATGATAGGCACGCACAGGCTTCTTTCGCACGATGTAAACTTTAAGGACCTCGGCCTCGTCATAATAGACGAGGAGCAGCGGTTCGGTGTGAAGCACAAGGAGCGACTCAAGAGGATGAGGCTGCTCGTGGACGTGCTTACGCTTACCGCGACGCCGATCCCGCGCACGCTCTATATGTCCCTGATGGGCATAAAGGACATGAGCGTCATTGACACGCCGCCGAAGGACAGGATACCTGTCGCAACTAAGGTCTCGGAGTTCAGCGAAGCGGCTATAAAGGCGGGGATCGAACGCGAGCTGAAACGAGGCGGCCAGGTCTTCTTCGTGAACAACAGGATACAGGGCCTGGGCAAACTGGCTGAGAGGCTCAAGTCGATCGTCCCGAAGGCGAAGATAGAGCAGGCGCACGGGCAGATGCCCGCCCATGAGCTCGAGAATATAATGGTCGGGTTCATCAGGGGAAAGATAGACGTGCTCGTCTCTACGGCGATCGTCCAGTCAGGCATCGATATCCCGAACGCGAACACGATATTCGTGAACCGCGCGGACATGTTCGGGCTCGCCGACCTCTACCAGTTAAGGGGGAGGGTCGGCAGGTATACGGTGCAGGCATACTCGTATTTCCTTTATCCGAAGGGCTGGCAGCTCCCGAAGGACGCCGAGGCCAGGCTTAGGGCCATAGAGGAACACACGGAACTCGGTTCGGGATTCAAGATAGCTATGGAGGACCTTGAGCTGCGGGGCGCCGGCAACCTCCTCGGGACGGAACAGCACGGCTTCATCCAGGCCATAGGGTTCGACCTCTATTGCAGGCTGCTCAGGAGCACGATAGCCGGGCTCAAGGAGTACAGGGCTTCCGCGCGGAAAGGGCTTGCTTAGCCGTATTTCGGTATGGTAGTATATTATTCGTAACAACTTACCAGGAACAACATTATGCCAAACAGAACTGTCAGGATAATATGTGTTTCCGCCGCAATATTCGCGGCCGCGGCAGTCCTCCCGGGATGTTCCGACACGAGGTCTAATAAGACCCTTGCGCGGGTCAACGGCAAGGCCATTACCGTCGGGGATTTCGAGACGAGGTTGTCGAAAATGCCCGCGTACTATAAAGCTATCGCCGCGCAGCGGAAAAAGGATTTCCTCGAAGACATGATCAGCGAGCAGCTTATGTACAAAGAGGCCCTGAAAAGGGGGCTTAACAGGGACAGGGAGGTCAAGGAGCTGATCGAAGAGGCCAGGAGGAAGATCCTTGTCGCTAAGCTGCTCGAGAACGAAGGCAGGAAGACGGCAGTGAGCGAGGAAAAGATAAAAGAATTTTACGATGCGCATAAGGACGATTTTGTCACGCCGCTTAAGATGCGCGCGAGCCATATAATGACGGACACGGAAGCCGAGGCGAAAGAGGTCCAACAGAAGCTTAACGACGGCGTGGATTTCGCGCAGCTTGCGAGGGAGTATTCGAAGGACCCCTCGAAGGACCGCGGCGGCGACATAGGATATTTCGTCAAGGGGCAGCTCATGCCGCAGATAGAGGAGGTCGCGCTCGGCCTCGACGTCGGCCAGACGAGCGACATAATCAGGACGAAGTTCGGGTACCATATAATAAGGATGACGGAGAAGATAGAGCCGCGGACGGTGGAGCTGTCCGAGGTGAGGGACGCTATAGAGAAGGAACTCAAGGACAAGGCGCAGCAGGCCACAATGGATGAAATGATAAAGAACCTCAGGGCTAAAGCCCGCGTAAAGATCAACGATAAGCTGCTGGAAGAGGAGGCCGAATGATACGCAAGGCGGTGTTCATGCTCGCGCTGACATTACTCTCCGCTCCTGCATTTTGCGGCGCCTCGCCCGCATCGGATGCTACCGCAGCCGCGGCGAACAAGATACTCGTTGTCGTAAATGATGAGGTGCTTACGCAGGCCGACCTGGATTTTGCGCTGAACCAGATATACGAGGAGCTCAAGAGCGAATATTCCGGCGCCGAACTGGCCGCAAAAATAGAAGAGGCCAGGAAGGATTACCTGAACCAGATGATCGAGGACAAGCTGATCCTCCAGCAGGCGAAGAAACTCGGTGTCATAGTGGACGATTCCGAGGTTGAGGAGCAGTTCAAACAGATAAAATCGAAATTCCCTTCGGAAGATGTCTTCTATTCGGAAGTGCAGAAGGCCGGAATCTCTACTGAGGTGCTTAAGAAGCGCTACAGGGAAAATATAATGATGGGCAAGCTCGTCTCGCATGAAGTTAAGGAGAAGGTCGTTGTGACCCCGTCGGAGATAGACGAATATTACAAGAAGCATTCGGAGGAGCTAAAGGCCCCCGAGGCTGTGCGGGTCAGGAGCATCATGCTGCGTTTTGAGGGCGAGAAGAGCGAAGAGGCGGTAAAGCAGAAGTCATACGACATATTGAAACTTATAAAGGAAGGAAGGGATTTCGGCGAGCTCGCAAAGCTGTATTCCCAGGGGCTGAAGTCCGATGAAGGAGGGGATTTCGGTTTTGTGGAGCGAGGCCAGATGCGCGAGGATTTCGACAAGGTTATATTCAGCATGAAGGAAGGCGAGGTCTCCGAACCGCTCAGGACGGATACGGGATATTTCATATTCAAGACCGAGCAGAAAAGGGACGCGAGGACGCTTACGCTTCAGGAAGCGCATGACGATATAGAGAACATAATCTACAGGGAGAAGGCCCAACAGCGCTATAAGGACTGGATAGCGAAATTAAAACGCGATGCCTTCATACAGATCAAGTAAAAAAGCGGCTCCGGGGCGCCCGAAGGTCGTCATAACGATAGGCGACCCGTGCGGAATAGGCCCGGAAGTAGTACTGAGGTCCATGGCAAGTCCTGCATTACGCGGGCTTGCCGATTTTATTATTGTAGGCGACCTTACGGTGCTTTCGGCGGCCTCAAAAGCGGCCGGGGTGCCGCTGTGCCGCGGCAGCGCCGGGATACGGCTGGTCGACACGGGAGCCGTGAAAGCCCGCGATGTGAGTTTCGGCAGGCAGTCGAAACTATCCGGAAGGGCTTCCCTGAAATACCTTGATATCGCGCTCGGTATTATAAGAGACGGCGAGGCGGACTGCATAGTGAACGCGCCGCTGAGCAAAGAAGCCGTATCGCTGTCCCGCAAGGGTTTTACCGGGCACACGGAATATATTGCCGCAAAATTCGGCGTAAGGAAATTCGCGATGATGCTGATCGGCGGCCCGTTGAGGGTCGCGCTGGTCACAAGGCACATACCGGTCAAGGATGTGCCTGCGGCGCTTACGCGCGCGAATATCACGGATTGCATAAAGATCAGCCATGGCGCGATGAAGGGATTGTTCGGTATCGCGGAGCCGAGGATAGGCGTCGCGAGCCTGAATCCCCACGGCGGAGAGGGCGGCAAGATCGGCACCGAGGAGGTAAGGGTGATCGGGCCCGCCGTGAAGCTCGCAAGTAAGGCGTGCCCGGGCGTGATAGGCCCGGTATCGTCCGAGGCCCTGTTCTATTCCGCATACCGCGGTAAATTGGATTGCATAGTCGCTATGTACCATGACCAGGGGCTCACGCCGCTGAAGATGATAGCGCGTGACGAAAGCATCAATGTCACGCTTGGGCTTCCGTTCCCGAGGACTTCGCCGGGCCACGGCACAGCGTTTGATATCGCGGGCAAAGGCATTGCCGGTTCCGGCCCGATGGAAGAATCAATAAAGCTCGCGGCCCGCATGGCCGTGAGGAACGGGAAACCGGTATGCTGACCCTTCCGGAACTTAAATCCACGCTTAGGAAATACCGGATAACCCCTAAGAAATATCTCGGCCAGAATTTCCTTGTGGATAGCGATATAATAGAGGATATCATGACTGCCTGCAGGTTCACGAACATAGACTGGGTCATGGAGATAGGCGCCGGGCTCGGCGCGCTTACGAACAGGCTTGCCCGGGATGCCAAAAGGGTCCTCGCGATAGAAAAGGACAGGAACGTCTGCCTTGCCCTCAACGACATGCTGAAGGGGTTCAGCAACGTGAGGATAATATGCGACGATTTCCTCGAGATCGACCTCGAGTCCGCGCTTGTTGAAGCACCGTTCAGGGTCAAGGCGATAGGTAACCTGCCCTATTATATTACGACCCCGATAATAGAGCGGATAATCGAGAACAGGAACAATTTCGAGTCGGTCTTTATCATGGTACAGAAAGAGGTCGCGGACAGGATATGCGCGAAGCCGGGAGGCAAGGATTACGGCTCGCTTTCGGTCTACGTCCAGTTCTACACGAGGCCCTCGGCCCTGCTGGACATAGGCAGGCACTCGTTCTACCCGCAGCCCGAAGTCGACTCGACCTTCCTTGAGCTTACGGTGCTTGCGAAGCCCTCAGTCCAGGTAAAGGACCAGTCGAAATTTTTTGCTGTCGTAAAGGCGGGTTTCGGGCAAAGGAGGAAGACGCTGCTGAATTCGCTGCTCTCCAGCGAGGCCATAACGCTGGATAAGGCCGGACTGGCTGCGCTGCTGGAACGCATAGGCATAGACCCCGGCATCCGCGCGGAACAGCTATCGCTACAGCAGTTTGCGCTGATAGCGGACGCGTTGCCCGCCGCCGCGTAGGGCCGGATTGACATAGCGCGTGACTTATGATAGTTTAAACGGATAACATGGGAATAAAAGACGATAAGGTAAAATATGTAGCGCGGCTTGCGAGGCTTAAGCTGACGGACGATGAAGTATCTCTCATTGCGAGGCAGTTGGACGGCATCCTGGGCTATGTCGACAAGCTGAACGAACGCCTCGATATATCGAAGGATACCCCTCCGATGAGCCATCCGCATGCGGCATCCAACCCGTTCAGGGAGGACAGGGCAAGGGCTTCGTCGCCCGTCGAGTCCGTGCTCTCCAATGCTCCCCAGAAGAAGGGGGATTTTTTCAAGGTCCCCAGGATAATAGAAGAGTAACCCTT
>Ga0265297_10000405_pt1 | contig 132747 bp, 133 predicted proteins | sample Munlanlwell13791_FD_192502 | JGI IMG/M metagenome (GOLD analysis project Ga0265297, IMG submission 192502) | Leachate microbial communities from a municipal landfill in Southern Ontario, Canada - Leachate well 137-91 | ecosystem: Engineered > Solid waste > Landfill > Unclassified | place...
TGGACAGATTTTTAAGAACTTATTTTGCCAAAAAAGGCTACCGTGACGGCTTTAACGGGTTTATGATTGCTTATTTTGCCTCGCTCTATCAGATAGTTAGCTACGCGAAATACCGCGAGCTTAAAAATAAAGATAACGCGGCCCGCAGTTAATTTCTCTGTTTTAAACATGTCTAAAAAACGCTTTATTATCTTTGGCCTCTTGTTGATTATGTTTATCTCTCTGTTTTTTAGATACGCCCATCGCGCGCCAAAAAGAAACTACTGCGATTTCAGGGTTTACTATAATACTGCACAAAGGTTCCTTGCCAAAGAAAATATTTACAGCCGGCCAGACGAAAGCATAACCCCCTTTAAATATTCCCCGGTTTTTGCTTTACTTGCCTCGCCGCTTGCATTAGTTTCCCAAAAACAGGCGAGCCTTATATTTTTCAGCATTAGCTTTATATTGCTTATTGCTTTGTGTGTTGTTTCCAAAAAAATGATAGCATCAGGCAGCCTTAAATTCTGGCAGGCATTTGTCCTTTATTTTTTCCCCCTGCTTTTTAGTTCGCGTTTTATATTCTCTGTCCTTGATTCCGGGCAAATTACAATTATGATATTTGCGTTATTAATCTTTGGAATATATCTGCTTGAAAAGAAAAAAGACATAGCTGCTTCAGCGTTGTTTGCGCTGGCAGTTATGTTCAAGTATACAGCTATAATATTTCTACCTTATTTTTTAATCCGCAAAAAAATAAAAGCTTCCCTGGGAATGGTTTTTTTTATTTTGTTTTATTGCCTTATACCGGCAATTTATACAGGTATAAGTACTAATCTGCAATATCTTAAAAGCTGGCTACCTTTTATAGCCGAAACATCCCTCGATAAAGGCTCCTGGTATGACTCAAAGAACCAGTCTCTGTACTCTATGATGCTTCGTTTATTTAGCAGTGATTCTCCCTATAAACATTTTGCGCAGCTAACATTTACCCAGGCGCTTTTTATCTCCGGCATAATAGGCGCTCTTATTTATTTGTTTATCATAATTAAGAAAAAAGAGCGGGAAACAAAAAATATTGATTACGCTTTATTGTTGTTATGCCTTGCGTTATTTAACCCCAATGCCTGGCTTGCGAACTTTGTATTTTTCATTTTTGCCTATATGGTAATTATTTATCATCTGATTAGCACGCGCTTTAAAAATAAAGCGGTTCTTATTTCTACAATTTTATCTTTCATTTCTTCTTCATGGGCAGCTGAATCGGTTGTCGGAGATAAATTGCAGAATTTTTTTGAGTCGCTTTCAACTGTAACAGTTGCAGCGCTTATGCTTTGCGGGATACTTCTATATTTAAAATTTAAAAAGGAAAAGGCCGTATAAATGGACCAGCAAAATTTCGGATTTTTAAAAACAGAAAAGGTATACAGCATTTTAGAGCTTAATAACACCGTTAAAAAGCTCATACGCACGGATTTTCCTGATTATGTATGGGTGTGCGGCGAAATACAGGACCTACGCGACAGGGGAACTATTAATTTAAATCTTGTGCAAAAGCACCCTGAAGCCAACGAAATAATGGCACAGGTCAGCGCTGTTATATTTGAGAATGTTGTGCCGCAGATAGTAAAGCGCATAAAAGAAACAAACGGAGCCTTTGAATTGAAAAAAGATATTGAGGTAAAGCTTCTGTGTAAGGTTGATTTATACGTAAAAACAGGAAAATTCAGCCTTACTGTCTTTGACATAGATACTGTTTATACTTTGGGCAAAATGGCCCAGAGCAGGCAGAGGATAATTGAGGAGTTAAAAGCAAAAGGGCTTTTGGAGCGCAACAAGCTTATTGAAATGCCTAAAATTCCCTTAAAAATAGGGCTTATAACCGCGCCGGACTCCGCTGCATACGCAGATGTGCTTGACGAATTTAAAAAGAGCGGATACGGATTTAAAATATTTGTATATGGCTGTTATATGCAGGGTAAATTAGTTGAAACAGATGTAGTATCCGCGCTCAATTTTTTCAATAATCTGCCGCCTGACGAACTTGATGTAATTATAATTGCAAGAGGAGGGGGCTCAACCGCCGATTTAAGCTGGTTCGATAATAAAAAAATTGCGGAAACAATCGCAATGCTTAAATTTCCTCTTATTTCTGCAATCGGCCACGAGATAAATACAAGCATCACCGATATGGTTGCGCATACTTATGTAAAAACTCCGACAAAGGGAGCGCAGTTTATCGTTGAAAGAGTAAAAGAATTTATTGATTCCTTGGTTGATATCGAAAATAGAATAATGACGGGCGCCCAAAATTTCTTAAATGACAACAAAAAAGAGCTTGAGCTTGTAACTTCAAAATGCGAATCCGCCTCAACGCGTTACTTTCAGCTGCACAAAGAAGAACTTTCCTCAAAAAAGATAAATATTTTTAATTTCACAAAGAGGCTTTTAAGCATACGCCTTCAGGGGCTTCTTGGCAGCCGCGATATCCTTAAATTGAAACTAAATACCTTCTTGTCGGACTCGCGCGAAAACATAGAGAATATTGAAGGCAAGGTCAGAATACTTAACCCTAAAAATGTTTTAAAACGCGGTTATTCCATAACGCTTAAAGATTCAAAGCCTATAAAATCTATTGACGATGTAAACGAAAATGATATTATAAAGACCGTCCTTTATGACGGTAGCATAAGCTCCTCCGTAAAGGAAAAAGCAAAGGAAAATGAGCAAGAAAGCAATTAAGTATAACGAAGCTGTTAACGAGCTAAACACTATCCTCGAAGACTTAGAGTCGGAAAGGGTAGATGTTGATGAATTAACTGTCCGCGTAAAAAGAGCTGTTGAGCTTATTAAATTATGCCGCGAAAAGATTGAAGAAACCGAACTCGAGGTAAGAAAGATAGTTAAAGAGTTCGATAAAGACTCAAAGGCCGAAGAAGCTGCCAAATAACAAATCTTTATCAATTTAAAGCCAAATATTAGATAGTTTAGAGGAGGTAAATATGTTTTCCTTAAGATTAAGAATGTTTATGCTTGTGGCGATATTTTGTTCAATTATCTATGCAATCGCATCTGTTGCCATGTACTATCTTCATATCCGCGGATTTCTGCCGCAGATTTTGCTGGCAGTAGGCGTTATGATCTTTCAATATCTGATAGGGCCGAAAATGGTAGAGATGTCAATGCGGGTAAAATATGTAAACAAGGAAGAAGCGCCCTGGTTATTTGAAGTAGTTTCCGACCTCGCCCGCCGGGCAAATATTCCTATGCCAAAAATAGGAATTGCTTACATAAATGTGCCTAATGCCTTTGCTTTTGGAAGAAGCCTTAAGGATGGAAGAATTTGTGTTACCCGCGGAATTATGGATTTACTTGATAAAGATGAACTTCGTGCGGTACTGGGCCATGAGATGACGCATCTCAAAAGCAGGGATGTTGTTTTTATAACTTTTCTTTCCGTAATACCGCTTATTTTATATTATGTTTTCTATAGTTTCACTTTTTATAATCCCTCACGCAGGCGCGACAGCGGAGGCTCTGCAGCTTTAATAGGAATAGCGGCATTTGTATTTTACTTTATTACAAACCTTCTTGTTTTGTATGCCTCGCGCATCCGTGAATATTTTGCCGATAAGGGTTCTTTGGACCTGGGGAATTCCCCATCCGTTATGGCAACAGCCCTTTATAAGCTTGTTTACGGCGCAGCAAAGCTTCCCAAAGAAAACTTAAAAGAGATAGAAGGGGTAAAAGCTTTCTTCCTTAATGATTTATCAAGGGCGCAAAGCGAGATATCGGATTTGGCCCAGCTTGATTTAGACAGAACCGGCACAATTGACCCTTATGAACTGCGCAGTTTATCCCAGAAGAGGATAAATCTGAGTTTCGCGGACAAGGCTATGGAAATCTTAAGCACGCACCCTAACATGTTAAAGCGCATAAAACAGCTTTCCGGGTATAACAAGGGCCAGAATTAACCAATTTTTTGCTTCAGGGCTTTTCTTTTTGCAGGTTTTAGCTTAAAGCCGGGCTTATATGTTAAAAAAGTTTATATTGACCCTGACCGGGATTTCTGCTATAATCCTATTTAGCTAAATTTTCTGCCTACGCTTATAAGTTTCCTTCTTCGCTATCTGGGTTACGAAGGACAGGCCGGCAGACAACTTGCCTTCCCTTAATTTTCAACAGAAGCCTAAGGGTTGACAGAAAAACAATAAAAGGGTATTATATTATTATGTTGGCAAAGAACAAAAAGAAAAAACTGATTGAGAAATTTAAAGAGCATCCTCAGGATACCGGTTCCGCTTCAGTGCAGATAGCATTGCTTACTGAAAGAATAAATTACCTGACTGAGCATCTTAAAAAACATAAGAAAGACTTCCATTCCCGGCGCGGCCTGTTAATGCTTGTAGGAAGACGCCGCCGCCTTCTCACATATCTTAAGAAAAAGGATCCTCAAGGGTATAGCGGAGTTGCAAAGGAGCTTAACCTTAAATAAAAATGGGTACTTCTCTCTCCCTTCCTAATTTGGGAAAAAATTCCCTGACGTTTTCTACCGGCGACTGGGCTAAACAGGCAAACGGTGCTGTTGTAGTTTCCTACGGTGAGACTGTTGTGCTTGCGACTGCTTGTATGTCAAAAGAGCCAAAAGAAACCGACGGGTTTTTACCGCTTACCGTGGAATATCAGGAAAAAACTTACGCAATGGGAAAAATTCCCGGCGGATTTATCAAACGCGAAGGCCGGCCCAAAGATGAAGAAATACTTACGTCACGCCTTATAGACAGGCCGCTTAGGCCGCTTTTTCCAAAAGGTTTTACCAACGAAATTCAGGTTGTTGCCATGGTTTTATCTTCTGATGGCAAAAATGACCCTGATATTTTTGCAATAACTGCCGCGAGCGCTGCTTTATTTATTTCGGACATTCCATTTTATAATCCGGTAGGCGCTGTAAGAGTGAGTAAAATAGAAGAGAGTCTTATACTAAATCCTACCTACGAAGAAAGAGAAAAATCCGTTATGGACTTGGTTGTGGTAGGCACAGAAGATGATATTGTAATGCTTGAAGGCGGGCTTAAAGAAATAAGTGAATCTGATGTGCTTGAGGCCATAAAGTTTGCCCAGCCTTTTATAAGAGAAATAGTTAATTTTCAGAAAGACCTGCGTCAGAAAATAGGAAAAAAGAAAAAAGAAGTTGCGATGCATGAAATCGATAGCCACCTATATAATTCTTTGAAAGACAAAATATTTAAAGAGCTCGAAGGCGTATACGGAATTGTCAGCAAAGAGGAAAGAGAAGACGGAGTAAATAAAATTCTTGCCTCAATCTGCGAAGGGCTAGTCAAAGAAAATCCTGAAACAGACTGCAATAAAGTTAAAGAAGTATTTTTTACGCTGGAAGAAGAATTCGTGCGTAAAAAAATTGTCGAAGAAAATAAACGTCCGGATGGCCGTTCTTTAAAAGAAATAAGAAATATCGATTGTAAAGTAGGGGTTCTTCCCTGCACGCACGGCTCAGCAACATTTACCCGCGGACAGACCCAGTCGCTCTCAACAACCACGCTTGGTTCAAGCAGTGATGAGCAGTTTATCGAAGCGCTTGAAGGGAAAAAAACCAAGCATTTTATGCTGCATTATAGTTTTCCTCCTTTTAGCGTAGGAGAAATTAAGCCTTTACGCGGCCCATCCCGCAGAGATATCGGCCACGGCGCACTTGCGGAAAAGGCGCTTACGCCAATACTTCCTAAAAAAGAGGAATTCCCATACACAATAAGAGTGGTATCTGAAATTTTAGAATCAAACGGTTCTTCAAGCATGGCAACCGTTTGTGCGTCTTCGCTTTCATTAATGGATGCGGGCGTTCCGGTTAAGTCTCCTGTTGCCGGAATTGCGCTTGGGCTCATTACCGAAGGAGAAGAATATAAAATTCTTACAGATATTGCAGGGGTTGAGGACCATTACGGCGATATGGATTTTAAAGTTGCCGGTACGCGTGAGGGTATAACAGCCATACAACTTGATATAAAAATAGGCGGATTAACATATAAGATGATTGAAGAAGCTTTGGCGCAATCAAAAGAAGCAAGGCTTTTTATCCTGGGAAAAATGAATGCAGCCCTTTCCTTGCCAAGAGAGATAGTTTCAAAGTACGCGCCCAAAATAAAGTCATTTAAAATAGACCCGGATAGAATCGGCAGCGTAATAGGCCCGGGAGGAAAATTTATCAGGCGTCTTACCAGCGAATATAATGTTACTATAGATATTGATGATGAAACAGCTACCGTATCCGTTGTTGCAATGGATTTGGATAATCTTGAAAGAGCAGCCAAGCAGATAATGAATATGGTAAAAGACATAGAACCCGGGGAAATATTTGAAGGAAAAGTCACCCGTATTGCCAATTTCGGCGCTTTTGTTGAAATTGTTCCCGGAAAGCAGGGCTTGGTGCATGTTTCTGAAATTTCCGACTCTTATGTAAAAGATGTTAGCGAAGTTTTAAAAGAAGGAGATGTTGTTAAAGTAAAGATAATAGGCATTGATTCTCAAGGCCGTATTAATCTTAGTATAAAGCAAGCGCAATGAAGCGACCCCCAGATTTTTTAAAAAATAGCGCTTTAATATATGCCTCAATATTCATAGCTTTATCAATAGTCTTAAGTTTAAGCCTCTTTTCATATACTTCTAAAGATATCGCGTTTCTTAACCAGCCTGTTTCAAAATCTACGCACAATATTATAGGAATAGCCGGAGCATATCTTGCTTTTGTTCTTCGCTTTTTATTCGGAAGAGCTTCCTATTTTATTCCTTTCTGCCTTATGTGCCTGGGGCTTGCCAAAATAGGAATTTTACGTTTCTATGGCATAAGCAAAAGCAAAACAATAGATACAATTTCTTCTTTGATATTTATTATTTCTCTTTCAGCCTTTATGGGCTTATTATTTGCAAGAGCCGGAACCGGCTGGGAATACTCGGATGGCGTTGTCGGATTCTACCTTGCGCAATTTTTTGAAAGTTACCTTGGGTTTTCCGGTTCTTTAATTGTGCTTAGCCTGATTCTTGTAATAATGAGCATTCTGTTCTTCGGATTTTTCTTCGTAGATGTTTTTAAAGGCGCAAAATTTGCCTTTAACGCGATAAGTGAATTTGTCGCTGAAAGAAGAGCCGCAAAAATAGAAACTAACGGCGATTTCGTAATTGCCAAGAAAAAGAAACCAAAAGTAATTGAGATTCAGGATGAAGAAGAAGATGAGGAGCCCAAAATAAAACCGCGCCCAGCAATAAAGCCGGAAATAAAGGTCTATACCCCAAAAATAAATCAGCCGCAGCCTCCGGCAAAGTTAGACAACGATAAACTTATCGATAAAGAAGAAATAAAAAAACAGATAGACGACCTCAGCGTTGATAATGCCAAAACATTTGACCCAAAAACCTACAAGTTGCCCACATTAGGCCTTTTAAAAGTGCCGCCTTCGCTTGATTACCGCGAGGTGAAAGAAGATATTGAGGCGAGCATTAAAAATCTTGAAGAAACGCTTTCCGATTTCGGCGTTGAAGCCAAGGTTGTAAGCGTTCAAAAGGGCCCGGTTGTAACAATGTATGAGCTGGAGCCTTCACCGGGAGTTAAAATTACGAAAATATCAGCACTTTCCGATGATATAGCGCTTTCAATGAAGTCATCTTCGGTAAGAGTTGTTGCGCCTATACCGGGAAGAGGCACTGTAGGCGTTGAGGTCCCTAATGAGAAGAAACACCTGGTTTATTTAAGAGAGATTCTTGAAGAGAAAATATTTTCCGAAGCTTCTTCTAAGCTGACTTTAACTATAGGAAAAGACGTTTCCGGAAATCCCGTAATTGCCGATTTAAAGGATATGCCCCATCTTTTGATAGCCGGCACAACCGGTTCCGGAAAAACAGTGTGCGTTAATACAATAATTACTTCAATCCTGTTTAAGGCAAAACCTGACGAGGTGAAATTTATCCTGGTTGATCCGAAGATGGTTGAACTTGCCCCTTTTGCCGGCATACCGCATCTTTTGCACCCTATTATTTACGAATCAAAGAAAGCATTCGTTACTTTAAATTGGGCTGTTGAAGAAATGGAGAGGCGTTACCATCTTCTTGCTTCTGAAGGTGCAAGAAATATTGACGCATATAATAAAACCGGCAAGAAAATGCCTTTTATAATAATAATCGTCGATGAGTTGGCGGATTTAATGATAGTTGCGAAAGAAAGCATTGAAGTCTCTATACAGCGCCTTGCGCAGCTCTCAAGGGCGGTTGGTATCCATCTTATACTTGCGACGCAAAGGCCTTCTGTTGATGTTATAACAGGAGTAATTAAGGCAAATTTCCCGGCAAGAATTTCATTTAAGGTTTCTTCCAAGGTGGATTCCCGCACGGTGCTTGATGTTATGGGCGCGGAAAAGCTTCTTGGCAAAGGGGACCTTTTATTTTTAAAGCCCGGAGCGCCCAAACTTATACGCGCACAGGGCTCCCTTATCGACGATGAAGATATTAACAATCTTGTTACTTTCGTAAAAAACCAGGGCGGGCCGGTTTATGAGGCGGGTATTTTGGAAGGAGAAAAAAAAGCGGCCATGAATGTCCAGTCCGATGAATTAATAGATGAAGCAATTAAAACCATTTTGCAGGCCCGTCAGGCGTCAGCATCAATTTTACAAAGGCGCCTCAGGGTTGGCTATACAAGGGCTGCGAGGCTGTTAGACCTTATGGAGCAGCGCGGAATAGTAGGCCCGTTTTGCGGCAGTAAAGCCAGGGAGATATTGGTTGATCCCGAAGAATTCCTGAAAGAAAAGGATGTTGTATGACCATAGAAGAACTTTGCGTAAAACTACAGCAGAAAAGAAATGACCTGGGGCTTACCCTTGAAGAGGTCGTTGAAAAGACTAAATTGTATCCTTCCGTAATAAGAGATATAGAATCCGGAAACTTAGGCAATATAAGCAAAGCGTACCTTAAAGGTTATATAAAGATATACGCTTCTTTCCTTGGGGTAAATATCGAGGATGCGTTAGACAAAATAAATCTTAATCAGCAGAATGTTCCTCAAAAGCCTTTAATAAAAAAAGAAGAGCCAAGTATAAGCGGGGATGCTCCAAAAATAAAACTTAAACCCATTCCGCCACAGGTTAAAAAAATTATTTTTTATCTTGTAGCGTTGGTATTTATTATATGGATTGCAACAGGAGTTATTCGTTTCGTTACGAAGAGCTTGTCAAGGCCGGCAAAGAAACCCGCAAAAAGAACAGAACAAAAACAGGTAAAATTACCGCCAGTTTCAAAAAAAATACAAAATGAGGTTAATGTATCTCTTACGGCAAAGAGAGATTGTTTTATAAGGGCAAAGGTTGACGGAAAAGTCCTTTTTGAGGGAGTCCTTAAAAAGGGAATGTCAGAAAACTGGAAAGGCAACCGCGAGGTAGAATTTAAAATTGCTGACGGCAGCGCCGTATACCTTGAAGTGAATGGGAAATCTTTGCCGTCATTAACCTCCTCGTCAAAATCAATAAAAAGCCTGAAAATAAACTCTTCAGGAATTTCTGTTGTTAAATAAAAATTTTTCATTCCGCGCATTTTCTGCCGTTAGTGTTTATATTTAAAAAATATGGCTAAAAAAGATTTATCAATTGTGTCTCTTGGATGTTTCAGGAATACTTATGATTCCGAAGCCGTTCTTGGCAGGTTTTTGAGGAAAGGATATACTGTATCTAAACAGGAAGACATTTTTCTTGCCGGCAAGGATAACTTTAAATCCTGCGACACGCTTCTTATAAATACCTGCGGCTTTATTGACCGCGCGAAAGAGGAATCCATAGAATTTATCCGCCAGGCAATAAAATTAAAAAAAGAAGGAAAAGTAAAACGTTTGTTTGTTTTTGGCTGCCTGGTTACGCGGTATCAGGATAAGCTGAAAGAGTCTTTTCCGGAAGTTGATAAGTGGTGGGGCACGGAGGATTTTGCGCAAAAAGAATTCAGGCATAAGAAAATTACGCCAAAACACCTTGATTTTATAAAAATATGCGAGGGCTGCCTTAATAAATGTACGTATTGCACAATACCATACATAAAGGGAGATTTAAAGAGTAGAACGAAGGAGCAAATCGTAAACGAGGTAAAATTCCTGGATAAGAACGGCACAAAGGAACTAAATATTATAGGCCAGGATATAACCAGCTGGGGCAAAGACTTTAAAACAAAAGACAATTTATCGTCTTTACTAAAAGCGGTGCTTAAAGCGTCAAAAAATATCAACTGGATAAGGCTTCTTTATATGCACCCGCGGCACCTGGACAATAAGCTTATAGATTTAATTGCCAACGAGGAGAGGATATGCAAATATATTGATTTGCCTATACAGCATATAAATGATAGAATTTTAAAATTAATGAATAGGGGCGTATCCAAGAAGCAAATCGCAGAGCTGATTAAAAAAATAAGAAAAAATATCAAGGATTGCGTCATAAGAACGTCTGTTATGGCGGGATTTCCTACGGAAACTGCCGATGAATTCAAGGAGCTTCTGGCTTTTTTGAGAGAAACCAGATTCGAGCGGTTAGGGGCGTTTACATATTCAAGAGAAGAAAATACCCCGGCTTTTAAATTAGAACCCCAGATACATAACAAGATAAAGTCAAGCCGTTTTGGGGAGATTATGAGCCTTCAACAGGCAATTTCTTCCGATATTAATAAACGGTTTATTGACAGGGAAATTGATGTTTTGATAGAAGAGAAAGACAACGAAGTTTTTATAGGCAGAACACAATTCGATGCTTACGAGGTTGATGGCGTTGTTTTCTTAAAGAAAAAAGGATTAAAGATAGGTAATTTTTATAAAGCAAAAATAGTAGACAGCTACGATTATGATTTGGTAGGTATATAGCCGGGCCTGGCCGCAAAACATAAGATATGAATATTGCAAATTACCTTACATTTTTAAGGATTATCCTTGCATTTTTTTGCATAGGATTCATCTTGCACAATGATTTCAATTCAATTTTTACCGCATTCATAATTTTTATTGTCGCTTCCTTTACTGATTTGCTTGACGGAATATTTGCCAGGCGCCACAATCTTATATCGGACCTTGGAAAATTACTTGACCCAATAGCCGATAAAATCCTAATCATAGGAGTTTTTCTGGCATTTTTGCAGCTTAAGGTAGTCGTGAATGCCTGGATGGTGGCTGTTATAATGCTGCGTGAATTCATAATCACAGGCCTTCGGCTCTATGTTTTAAAATCCGGGGAAGTCCTTGAGGCTAAACGCTGGGGCAAGCACAAAACATTATCGCAAATCATTGGAATAGTTGTCATTTTTATAGCTTTACTGCTATTTAGAAAATTTCCGCAAAACAATTTTGTCATTTTTCTATATGAAAAAGTGACGCACATAATTATGTGGTATGTTGTCCTCATCACGCTTTTTTCCGGCGTCTATTATTTCTGGATAAATAGGAAATCCATAAAAACTTTTTAGCCGGTTTAAATATAAAAACCTATATGGATAAATTGCCGCTAAAAGACAAGCTGTGTGTTGGCATATGCACGCTTTTTGGATTAGGTTATACGCCGCTTTTGGGCGGAACGCTCGCATCTGTTGTCGCAGTTGTTGTTTTTTTATTTATAAAAATAAGGATTTATTTTTTAATTCTTACAGTTATATCGATACTGCTTTCTTTCTTGTTGACTGCCCGCGCAGAAAAAATATTTAAAGAAAAAGACTGCAAAAAAATAATCATAGATGATTTTTCCGGCATGCTTCTTGCGCTTTCGTTTACCCCTTACGATATAAGGTATATAGTTTGCGCTTTCATACTTTTCCGCATATTTGATGCTTTTAAAATTCCGCCAATAGATAAAATTGAACGTTTTCCCGGCGCAACAGGGGTTGTGGGCGATGATTTAATGGCTGGATTCTATTCGTTGGCTGCCCTGCAGATAGTCAGGTTGTTTGTGAGATAATGCAGAACGCAAATCGCAGAAAGTAGAGAAAATAAAGGCTATTGGCGGTGGAAGACAGAGAAAATCCGGGGCAGAAAATGATGAATAAAAAAATAACTGTTATATCGTTGTTATTTTTATTTGTTTCTTTGCGCCTTTCTGCCGAAACAATTGTTCTTAAAACTGGCAAAACAATAGAAAGTAAGATACTCGAAAAAACAGACAAAAATATCAAGGTAGACATTAGCGGTATACCCATAACTTATTATCTAGATGAGATTAAAACTATTGACGGGCTTACGCCAGCTAACGCTACAGTAAAAAGCCAATTATCACAAACAACCGCTGCCGAAATACCTTCCAATGGCACGGATATAAATCGTATTCGTAAAATACTCAAACATTTAGGTTATCCTGAATATACATGGCCCGACATAGAAAGAGAGCTCACTGCTTTTTTAGTTAAGATAGACTTTCTTCGGCTTAAACAGGAAGCAGAATATGCGAAAGCAAATCCAGAACAACTTAAGCAATTTGTTATAAAGATAGGAAGCTTGATTAAGCAAAAAGGGCAGATGGATGTAGCAAGCTATTCTAAGGTATTAATTAAGCTGTTGGTTAGCAGCCTCGGTGATGAAGATATCTTTCGAATAATAGATACCAGCCCGATAAGCCAGGAAGAAAAAGAAAAGTCAAAAAGAACCCTCATCTACTGCAGCGCAATTTCTCAGTTGGGATCTGTTATCTTAAATATGGTTGAAATTAATGGAAATGTTGTTATCGCTCCAAAACATGTCTTTAACTGTGTGCCTTTAAATGACGGGAAAATTGTCTTCGTAGATTTTACAAATCACGTATTTGAGATAGTAGATGTTAACCAATACTATAAGCGCGAAGGTAAATATATGGTATTAAAAGAGGAATACCGCATCAATCCTAAAAGGATATATGAGATTAAGATGCAATGGGCCAGAGGTAAACAGCCAGATACGTTAAAAGAAATATTTAATTGCCTTTATTCTTATATTTATATAACTGATAATTATACAGCAACCCCAGGCATCTATGTAAACCGTGCCAGTATGTATAGCAATAGAGGTGAATATGACAAGGCCATCTCCAACTGTAATTACGCTCTGAAGCTAAATTCAAATTTTGCTGAAGCCTACTATAACCGGGGGTTTGCTTATCGAGAGAAAGGTAATTTAGGCCAAGCCATCATTGATTTTAGCAAAGCCGTAGAAAATAATCCTAGCGATGCTGAAACATACAATGAACGAGGAATTGCTTATATGTGGTCAAGTGATATTGATAAAGGCAACCTCGATAAAGCCATTGTTGATTTTGGTAAAGCCATAGAAATCGACCCCAGTAACGCAAGGCCTTACAATAACCGTGGTTTTTGCTATTTTCTAAAAAAAGACTACGATAAAGCCTGGGATGATGTAGCTAAGGCAGAAGAATTAGGGTATAAAGTTCACGAAGGTTTTCTTGCAGATCTCAAAAAAGCCTCCGGAAGGGATAAATAATATCTTTTAGCATTTTGCTATAACCCGCGCCAATAATCTATTTTTCTGTTTTTACCGCATCAAAAAGTTACAAAATTTTCCCAATGCAAATTTCTATCAGTCATTCTATCCTCGGTCTTTTTACTTAAGCGACGCAGAGAATAATTTTTCGTAAATCGGGCCGGTAGGTTTCAGCAGGCTTTTAAAAAGAATTATTTCACTAACCGTAAATTTAGCTTCAATAGATATATTTTTCATTTCTTCCTTAAGGCAGTCGATATTTTTTTTACTGCGAAGCCTGGCTATCGTAAGGTGGGATTTAAACCTGCCTTCTTTGGGAAAACCCAAAATTTCAAGTTTATCTTCAAGTTGCAGGGAGATGTTTTTTAATATTTCCTCATTGTCTGTCGATACAAAGAATACCCTCGGAGAATTTTCGCCGGGGAAAAAGCCAAAGCCTGAGGTAACAAGCTCTAATTTAGTAAACAGGCTGGAAGTAACGCTTATTATGTTTTTTATTTTATCAAGGTCTTCCTCCCGGGTTTCGCCCAAAAACTTTAAAGTCATATGAATGTTTGAAGCATTAACCCACTTTGCATCAAGGTCGCATTTTTTAAGCCTGGCAATTATACGCGCTAATTTTTCTTTTAAGTCTTCCGGAATATCTATTGCTATGAATAAACGCATAGTTTAAATTATGGAAAACGCAATAAAAGTTAATTTTTGGTGAGCAATTGAGGGGCTAACAAGCGTTGGCTAATCTTTTGCAAATCAATTCGATAGCGAAAAAGCTTGCTTTTTTTCTTACGTAATCACGGTTGCCTTTAATTATTATTTTTTTTGTAATTGCCCCGTTTTTATCGGCAACAGCCGCAAACGCTGTCCCTACTTTTATGCCTTTTTGAGCGGGGGCAGAGGCAAAACCTACCAAGGAAACCGCCAAGTCTGTTTTTAAAAGTTCTCTTGCCTTTTTTGCAAGAAGAATTGAAACCCGCCCTGAAACACCCTGTGTTTTGTTAAGCAGTGGCTGCGGGATATGCAGCAATTTATTTTTGCTTTGGAGGGAATAAGCTACGATGCTACCTCTGAATACTTTGGAACTGCCGGGTGTTTTAGTGAGGAGATAGGAAAGGTAGCCGCCGCTTATCGATTCAGCCGCAGATATGGTCAGATTTTTAACGCGAAGGTAAAAAATTAAATTTTTCAATTTAGCCATAACATTATTTTACCAAATTTATAATTTTAAGCCAGCTATAAGTATGGTTTTAAGAAAAAAATATTTTTACCTTTTGTTATATAAATTATGACTATTATTGCCTTGATTTTTAAGAGTAGAAAAATGTCAATTTTAGATGGACTTAAACCTTTGACACCGATAAAAGGCGCGCTATAATAATACGCTTTATCAGGCATCAATTATTGTTATAAATTCAAAGCCAGAGCAAAATGTTAAAACCAAAAGTTTCGATTATAGGCGCCGGTTGCGTAGGCATGCGTTATGCTTATAGCCTAATGCTGGCAAATCTGGCGCGTTCGATAGTTATTGTTGATATTGACAAAAAGCGCCTTGAAGGAGAGGTTATGGATCTTGCCAGCTGCATGCCTTTTGTTTCCCCGGTTGATATCGTAGCAGGCGATTATCCAGACTTAAAAGATTCAGATATCGTAGTTATAACTGTCGGAGCAAAACAAGCTCCAGGCGAGAGTCGCTTGGAGCTTGCCAAACAAAACGTAGATATCTACAAAAATATAATTCCCAAAATAATGGAATATGCGAAAGATGCAATATTCCTTATTGTGACTAACCCCGTGGATGTGTTAAGCTACGCGGCTTATAAAATTTCTCAAAAACCATGGCACGAGGTTATAGGCTCGGGTACTGTGCTGGATAGCGCAAGGCTTAGGCTTCTGTTGTCCAGGCATTGCAATATAGATGCGCGCAATGTCCACGCCTATATATTAGGTGAGCACGGCGACAGTGAATTTCCTGTTTGGAGCCGCGCCGCAATCGGAGGAATTCTTTTTAAGGATTATTGTCCCATGTGCAGCGACAAATGCGACGTAAAAGCCACGCTTTCCGGTATATTCAGCGAAGTTAAGAACTTTGCCTACAAAGTCATTGAAAGAAAAGGAGAAACTTCCTATGGGGTAGGCCTTGCACTTACCAGAATAACCAGCGCTATTTTAAAGGATGAAAATTCCATTTTACCGGTTTCTTCTTTTATAGATAATTATTATGATGTAGAAAATGTTTATATGAGTATCCCGGCAGTTGTGCATAAAAACGGGATAAGAGAATTACTTAAGGTCGAACTTGCGCCTGAAGAGAAAGTTTGCTTTCAGAAATCGGCCAAACTTATAAAAGAGGTTATAGCTTCAAGCGGTTTATGAAAGAGATAAGAATAAAATTTTTAGAAAAAATAAAAAGAACCTCAAGTATCATGAGTTTTCGTTTTCTGCCGAGCGAGAAAATAGATTTTATTCCAGGGCAATTCTTGCAGCTTATTTTCGATGAAAATAACAGGAAAAATAAAGATTTGAATAAATATCTGTCATTTTCCTGTTCGCCGCAAAAGCCATATATAGAAGTTACCAAGCGCTTAAGTCAAAGCGATTTTTCAAACAAACTTATCAGCCTGAATAATGGGGATGAGGTATTAGTGCAGGCCCCGCTTGGAAATATTTTCTTTAAGGAAGAAATGAAAAATATTATGTTTCTTATAGGCGGCATAGGCATAACCCCGGTTATTTCTATACTGGAATATATATGCGAAAAAAGGTTAAATACGGATGTGCTTGTATTTTATTCCAACAGAACAGAGGAGGATATAGCGTTTAGAGAAGAGCTAAATACTTTATGCGCAATAAATGAAAATATAAAATTAATCTATACAATAACCGATTGCGCCCCAAAAGATGACGCTTGCGTATTTGGTTTCATAGACAAGAATTTGATAGAAGCAAAAGCTATTAACCTTGAGCGCCGCACAATTTTTATTTATGGCCCGCCGGGAATGGTTACAGCCATGAAAGGTTTATGCTTTGATTTGGGCTGTGAAAAAGATAACGTGAAAATAGAAAGCTTTCTGGGTTATTAAACATAGTTGAGTTTACATATTTAATCAGGGAGGATAGTATGTTGAAAGAAAAAGTAGAAAAAGCGTTAAAAGAAATAAGGCCCGCGCTTCAGGCAGACGGAGGAGATGTTGAGCTTGTTGAAGTAACCGAAGACGGCATAGTCAAGCTTCGCCTTAAGGGCGCTTGCGGCTGCTGTCCCATGAGCACCTATACTTTAAAATTGGGTATTGAGCAGCGTTTAAAAGAAGAAATACCGGAAGTTAAAACAGTTGAGCAGGTTAAATAAGGCTGGCACCTCTTTTTCTATAAAGAATTTATTTAAGCATGAAGGAGCCTGCGCTGAGGATTGAAGGAGTCAACCATGGCTAACAATTCTGAAAAAAATAATTCAAAACAGGAATTTATAGAAAAATTGGAAATTGCAATAGATGCCGAAAGCACTTTATCTAACTGCTGCAACCATCTTTTTCTGCTGATGCACGATGGAAAAATCCGGTCAGAATTCAAAAAATTTTCCGATATAGCCGAAGACAACATTAAAATATTAAAAGATTATTTAAAAAATGCAGGCATAGACGATTTTGTTTTAGAAAAAAAATGCCAATATTGTAAAATTAATCCGGAAAGTTTCTCTCTTGAAGGCGCCATTAAGCTGGGATTAGAAATTATAGATATTTGCGTTAAGGTATATAAGGAACTTCTTAAATTAAGCAGCGAAGCGGAAAGCAAAAATTTATTTGAAAGCCTTATCGGAGAAAAAATCAACCAGAAGAATTTTCTTAAGAAAGAAAGTGAAGATATAGAAAGCAAAAAAGAAGGCCAAAATATAATAGATTTACATTGTATCCCGACTGTGGCCTCAAGGATTGGGAAGTGATTAATTTTTCGTATGAATAAAAAAACATTGTCGCAATCGATTATGCTTTGGTTCCTGCCCCTTATAGTAATTGGCGGGATTTTTTTGCCATTTCTAGGCTATATAGTTTTTTTTATGATGTTATTTTTCCTTAGCCTTTCCTACTTTAAGGGCAGGTTCTGGTGTTCGCATCTTTGCCCGCGGGGGGCATTTTTGGATTTAATATTAAGCAGGTTTAGCCTGCGCAGGAAAATACCCAAAATCTTTTTGAAAAACTGGTTTAAATGGCTGTTTTTCACGGTTTTTATGGGTTTTTTTATTTTCCAGCTTATAGTTTGCCCCAAAAACCCGCTGGCTATAGGGTTTGTTTTTGTAAGAATGTGCATAATTACTACAATAATTGCCGTTATTCTAGGGATACCTTTAAGAGAAAGAACCTGGTGCGCCATATGCCCTATGGGCTCCTTACAAACAAAGATAAGTTCTCTTAAGCATTAGAGGTAAGTATTTTAGCCCCGGTCAGGCTTTGATATTTTAAGTTGTTGACAGGCAAATATATAGGTGGTAAAATTCTTTCACTTAACAAGAGGTATTTATGCGAAAAATTTCCTCGAAATCTCCCCGAAAAACAAAAAATATAAAAAAACCAGTCAAAAAATCCCCGCTAAAACGTGTAATTCCCAAAATAATCAGGAAAAAGAAAATCACTCTTAAAAAAGAACCTATGCCTCAGGCGCCTGTTTATTCTCTCCAGGCGCAGAAAGAATCAATAGAGGTAGAGAAAGTAAAATTAACAACGGTAGAGGCCCCGGCTGTTGACAATAACCGTTACAGCTTGCCGCTTAGGTATTCAGATAACCGTATTACTCTTTTACCAAGAGACCCATGGTGGGTATATACCTATTGGGATATTTCCGAGCAGAGAATAAATGAAGTGATTTCCGCAATCCCCGTTTATGAGCGGGAAAATCTTAAATGGATATTGAGAGTGTATGATTTAACAGGAATAGCCCACTTTGACGGTAAAAATGCAAATTCTTTTTTTGATATAGGTATCCATTTCGAAGCTAATAACTGGTATATAAATGTTAATCAGCCGGAACGAAGCTGGTGTGTTGAGATAGGGCTGGTTAATCCTTCAGGAAAATTTTTCCCGGTTGCGCGTTCCAACGTCATAAAAACCCCTTACTTCGGTATTTCTTCCATAATAGATGAAGAGTGGGCGCTTCCGGATGAAGATTACTATAAAGTTTTGGGAATATATGATTTAGGCAGAAGCTCCCTTGAAAGAAAGAGAAAATTCGAAGAGATTATAAGAAACCAGATTTCATCGCCCATGGCATCCTGGGGAGTCAGCAGCTTATTCAGCGAAAGAGCAAAGAAAGCAGATAAATTTTTTCTGGAAGTGTGGACCGAGCTCATACTTTACGGGCGTACCGAACCGGATGCGGATGTTACGGTTGAAGGAAAAAAAGTAAACCTTAAGCCTGACGGAACATTTTCTATAAGATACGCTCTGCCGGTGGGAGACTACCAATATAAAGTGGTTGGTGTTTCCAAAAATAAAAAGCATAAAGTAACGAAGACCCCCGCTGTAAAAAGGTTTGAGAAGTAAGTTACCCCGGAATACTTAATCAAACTTCAAAAAAATTATTATGGAAAAAGGTTATTTATCTTTAGTATTACACGCGCATCTGCCATTCATCCGCCATCCCGAATACGATGAATTCCTTGAAGAGCGCTGGTTTTTTGAGGCGCTTAGCGAAACCTATATTCCCATTCTAGAGATGCTTGAGGGCTTAGTCCGTGACAGGGTGGAATTCTGTATAACTATGAATCTATCCCCAACCCTTTGTAATATGTTTGCCGATGAGCTGCTTCGTAACCGCTATATAATTCATCTCAACAAAATGGTTGAGCTTTGCGAAAAAGAAATAGACCGTAACAGGTTTAACCCTGAATTCCACAGGCTCGCCCTTATGTACTATCATCGCTTTAGCAGCATGAGAGAGAAATTTTTGCACGTATACCACAAAGATTTAATAAAAGAATTCAAAAAGTATCAGGATAAAGGAGTCCTTGAAATAATTACCTGCGGCGCAACGCATGGCTATCTGCCGCTTCTTGGAATAAATAAAGAGGCAATCAGGGCGCAAGTAAGAGTAGGGGCTAATTCATATCGTAAATTTTTTGGCACTGACCCCAAAGGCATCTGGCTTCCCGAATGCGCATACAGTGAAGATGTGGACAAATTTCTCAAAGAAGAAGGGATAAAATATTTTTTGATGGAAAGCCACGGCGTGCTTTTTTCAAGGCCAAGGCCTAAATTCGGCGTTTATTCTTCTTATTATACAAAAAATAAAGTAGCTATTTTTGGAAGAGACCATGAATCATCCAAGAGCGTTTGGTCTGCCGTTGAGGGTTACCCCGGAGACTATGACTATAGGGAATATTACCGTGACATTGGTTTTGACCTTGATCACGATTACGTAAGGCCTTATATATCCGCATGCGGAGCAAGGATTTTTACGGGTATTAAGTATTACCGGATTACCGGAGAAACAAACCACAAAGAGCCATACAACCCGGAAAGGGCGCTTGATAAGGCGGCGTATCACGCAGGAAATTTCATGTTTAACAGAGAAAAACAAATAGAGCATATTGCATCAATGTTTGACAGAAAGCCGATTATAATTGCCCCTTACGACGCAGAGCTTTACGGGCACTGGTGGTTCGAGGGCGTAAGTTTTCTTAATTTTCTTATTCGTAAAATTTGTTATGACCAGAAAACCATAAAGCTTATTACGCCCAGCCGTTATCTGGGTATTTATCCAAAAAATCAGGTAATAAATCCTGCTCCTTCAAGTTGGGGATGGAAAGGTTACTACGAAGTCTGGCTAAATGGCTCAAATGACTGGATATATGCGCATCTTCACCGCGCACAGGAAAAAATGACGGAAGCCGCTAACCAGTTTAGAGCCAAAGGGGACGTTAAAGAGAGAATCTTAAATCAAATGGCAAGGGAACTTTTGCTTGCCCAGGGAAGTGACTGGGCTTTTATGATGAAAACAGGGGCATTTAGCGAATATGCAAAGAAAAAAACGGTTATGCACCTTGAAAGATTTTATCTGCTTAAAAGTTACCTGGACAAAGGATTCATAAATTACGAAGTCATAGAAGACATAGAAAGAAAGGATAATATTTTCCCAGAAATCAGCTACTCCGCATTTCAATCCTAATGGCTAAATCAACCACAAAAATCGCTTTTCTCTGGCACATGCACCAGCCGTATTATAAATATCCGAAAGCTTCTGAATACTGCCTTCCCTGGGTGAGATTTCATGCGGTAAAAGATTATTACGGCATGGCAAAAACGGTTGCTAAATTCAGCAAGGTAAAGGTGTCCTTTAATTTTAGCGGAGTTTTAATTGAGCAGTTGTCTGATTATATAAATAACCGGACGAAAGATTATTATCTTACTTTAAGCCTTAAAGATCCCGCACATCTTCAGAAGTGCGAGAAAGATTTTATAATAAACAGGTTTTTTTCCGTAAATTTTGAAAGGGTTATTAAGCTTAATAAAAGATATCTACAATTATACAATAAAAAAGTTTCTCCAAAATCAAGATTCAGTCCACAGGACATAGCAGATTTGCAATTTCTTTTTAATGTGAGCTGGTTTCATCCCTATACGCTAAAAGCTGACAAAAACTTAAAGAAACTGATTTTAAAAGGGAGAAACTATACCCGCGCGGATATAGATTATGTAATAAAAAAACAATATGAAGTAATGGATGAAATATTTCCGCTTTATTCCAAGCTTGCGGCAGATGGAAGAATAGAGCTAACATTGACGCCGTTTTATCATCCTATAATGCCAATGCTCTGCGATAGCGATGTTATTAAGGAATTCCCATATCTTAAAAAACCGATTTCAAGGTTTACGCATCCGGAAGATTGCCTTTGGCATCTTGAGAAATCCAAGGAAATATTCAAAAATACGTTTGGACATGTGCCCCGCGGCAGCTGGCCGTCTGAAGGCAGCGTGTCGGAGACGGTTTTAACTTTATATGGCAAAGAAGGCTTTGAATGGATAGGCGCAGACGAAGCAATTCTTTTTAAGAGCTTAACAACCGATTATGTATCATACGACATGATAAAAAATCAGCGGCATATTATATACAGGCCGTATAAATTTAAAGATGTAAACATATTTTTCAGGGACAGAAATTTTTCCGACATGCTCAGCTTTGTGTATCAGGGCTGGGATGATGCGCATTTCGCCGTGAACGACTTACTTTCCCACTTTAAGCGCACCCATGATTTCGCTAAGGATATTTTCAAGGAAAGAGCGATAACGATAATTATGGACGGTGAAAATGCATGGGAATATTACAAAAATAACGGCGTAGATTTCCTTGAAACTTTATATTCTTCGCTTGAGAATAATGACTGTTTGTCTACTACAACCCCCTCGGAGTTTCTTAAAAGTGAGACCCCCAGAAAACTCGAGCGGCTTTCGAGTGGTTCCTGGATAAACGGGGATTTCGGCGTATGGGCTGGCTCCAAGAAGAACAACTATTGCTGGAACATATTAAAGAAAACGCGCGATCTTATAGAAAAAAGCAAACTCGGAGGCGCAGCTTTTGAAGAAATAAAAAATCACTTCTATCTTATTGAAGGCAGCGACTGGTTTTGGTGGAATACCTTTGAAGATTTATCCGGAGAATTCAAAAAGATATTTTTTGCCTATGTAGAAAAAATCTACTCTTCTTTAGGCAAAAAACCGCCGGCGCCCATTAAATAGCTTATAGTTTATGGGTAAATTATACTTTATATTCGGAGTCCACAACCATCAGCCTGTAGGCAATTTTCCGCACATCTTCAAAGAAGCTTACGAGAAATGTTATCTTCCATTCCTATCCACCCTCGAAGATTTTCCTAAAATAAAGTTTTGTATACATAATTCCGGGCCTCTTTACGACTGGATGAAAGAACATGGCAAGGATTATCTCGGCCTTCTTAAGAAAATGGTTAAAAGGGGCCAGGTTGAGGTTGTAAGTGGAGGGTATTATGAGCCGATTTTGCCTATAGTTCCCGACTGCGATAAATACGGCCAAATTAAACTGATGAATGCTTTTATAGAAAAAGAATTTTCAGGTAGCCCTGCCGGTATATGGACTGCGGAAAGAGTTTGGGAGCCTTATTTGGCAAGAGTAATTGCAAATTGTAATTTGAATTATACATTTCTGGATGACACGCATTTTCGTTTTGCAGGATTGCGAAGCCCCGAATTTTTCGGCTACTACACAACAGAAGACGAAGGCAAACCCATTTCGGTTTTTCCTATAAGCAAAACCCTAAGATATAAAATACCTTTTTCAGAAGCAGACGAAGCTTTTTCGGTTTTAAACGGCTTGCGGCAGGATGTAGACGTTTTGGTTACTCTTTTTGATGATGGAGAAAAGTTCGGGCTTTGGCCAGGCACTTACGATTGGATTTACAATAAAGAATGGCTTAAGAAATTCTTAACTCTTCTTAGCAATTCCAGCGATATTGAAACTGTAACCGCAAGGGAAGCTTTTGGTAAATTTCAAACCAACGGAATAGCGTATCTTCCTACTGCCTCTTACGAAGAAATGGGCGAATGGGTGCTGGAACCCAAAAATTTCTTTGCATACGAAGGCCTCAAGGACTTGCTTAAGGCAAACGATAAGTTCGAAGAATACAAAGATTTCGTAAGGGGAGGTTTTTTCCGCAATTTCTATCACAAGTATCCCCGGCTTAACTATATGCAGAAAAGAATGCTTTATCTAAGCCGTAAAATAAATGAAAAAGCCGATCCCGATAAAGACAAAAAAATATTTACCAGCCTTTATAAGGCACAAACTAATTGCGGTTATTGGCATGGGGTATTCGGCGGTTTTTATCTAGGACATATACGCTCTGCGGTATATGAGAATTTGATTGATGCAGAGAATCTGCTTGATGAGAAATATAATGATGAAAAAATAGCTGTAGATTGTACCGACTTAGACTTAGACGGCAACGAAGAAATAATAGTTAAAAACAGCAAGCTTATATGTTGTTTTTCTCAAAAAGGCGCGAGTCTTTGTGAAATGAGCCTGCGCGCGCCGGCTATAAACCTCGTTAATACAATAACCCGAAGAGAAGAATCTTACCATAGGAAGATTTTGCAGAATGTGACCAAAGAAGGTGCTGTTTCTACTATTCACGATATAGTTAAACAAAAAGATAAAGATTTGGATAAGTTTCTTATTTATGACCAATACGAAAGGCTCTCGCTTATGGACCACTTACTTCAGCAAGACATTACCTTGGATGACTTTAACCTTCAAAAAGGCATAAATACCTTAAGCGATGAACTGTATGATTTTGAGGTTAAGAAAGATAAGCAAAGCCTCTTTCTTAACTGCAATTTTTCCAATGGTGGCTTGGATTTTTCTAAAATAATTGAATTTTCCGAAAACTGCGGCTTTGATGTAAGCTATAAATTCAATCGAAAAAATATCTTGAAGGATTATAATTTTGGTATAGAATTTAATATATCCTTCTTATCGCCAGGAGACATTTTCGCAAAGCACGGCAAAGAAGAAATAGCTTTATCCGAGCCAGTCGAATTTAAAGAAAGGAGCTCTTTTACAATAATTGATAAGTTTAAGAAGGTGACGGCTGATTTTACTTTCGATAAAGCGCATGTTTTGTCTATGCCAATATATTCAGTTTCTTCTTCGGAGTCAGGATTTGAGAAAGTTTATCAGCAAACAGCAATTCTTTTTGTATTTAAACGCAAGGATACGCTGAAATTTTCTTTAAATATCAAGCATAGCCACGATTAATGCACCTGGGTAGGTGCATTTTTGCAAAAGATTTAAAGAGGAGGATAAAATGGCTTTTCCAGGAAGAAAATCTTCTACAAACAACTCGGCTTCAAAGGTAGACGAAGGAAAACTTAACCAAATGATAAAAGAACGCGCGTATTACATTTGGGAAAGCAAAGGCAAACCGCACGGCCAGGACCAAAAAATTTGGCTTCAGGCAGAAAAAGAAGTTTTATCCAGAGTAAGAAGATAATTTGCCCGAAAAGAGTTCCGCTAAGTAATTTTTCCTGTTTTTTATCTTTCATTTAAGGAAGGTAAAATTCTTACGGTAATTTTGCGATTACGTAACGAATTTTTATGGAAAAATTACAAAAGCCTGTTTTGACGGCAGCTTGAAAAGCTGCTTAAGCCAGCAGGAGGGAGGATTTTTATGAAAGCAGTAAAAGGTGAGGAACTCATACTAACTTGCGATAATAAAGTAGGCCAGCTCGGCGAGCTTACATCTCTTTTGAAAGATAAAAACATAAATCTAAGAGGAATCAGCGCTTACGTGCTGGACTCAAAGGCGATATTCAGGCTAATTACATCCGACAACGCCAAGGCGAAAGAAGTTCTTAAAAAAATAGGCTCTTTGCAGGCAAAAGAAGTAGTTATCGTAGACATTCCTGATGAGGTTGGCCAGCTTAATCTAATTGCAAAGAAACTAAAAGATGCCAATATTGACCTTATGCATATTTATGGAACCACCTCCAAACCTCACGAATCAGCAATTATAGTGTTTGCCTCAAATGACAACAATAAAGCACTTACAGTTATTGCTGCTTAAGTTTGATGCAAAATCGCGCTCCTATAAAGAATAACATAGATTCTTCAGCTAAGCCTAAAGCTTTACGCGATATTAACTTTCCACCTTCTTTTTTGTGGGGAGCGGCCATTTCTAGTTATCAGACGGAAGGGGCAAATTATAATTCTGACTGGTGCGTTTTCGAAAAAGAAAAAAAGATACAAGAAGCCGCTCTCGCCGCAAATCATTACGAACTTTTCCTTCAGGATTTTAAACTGGCAAAAGAACTTAACCTGGGCGCTGTGCGGTTGTCTTTTGAGTGGGCCAGAATTTCTCCAAATCCGGATGTTTACCTGGAAAAAGAGATAAATCACTACAAGGAAGTAATACGGGCGCTTAAAGCCCTGGGCCTTAAACCGTTTGTTACCCTTCATCACTTTACAAATCCTATATGGTTTTCTGAATCCCGCGGCTTTGAGTCTTCAAAAAACATCGATTTTTTCCTTAAGTATCTTAAAAAAATAGTCGAGGAATTTAAAGACGATATCGATAACTGGCTGGTTTTTAACGAGCCTTTAGTGTATGTGTATAACGGTTATATCTGCGGAAGATGGCCGCCGGGCGTAAAATCTATAGGGACAGCAAAAAAAGTTTTGCGCAATATTACAAGTGCTTACATAGACGGCTATAAGGAAATAAAAAGTATTTATCGTGAAAGTGATGCCGATAGTTACGTATCTTTGGTAAACCATATAAGGAAATTTTCTCCTTGCCCAAACTTTAATTTTGGGCAAAATTCCGTCTCGGCTTATATTAAAGATAAGTTGTCTAATTTTGACATAATTAATTATTTAACAAAAAGATCCTGCCTGGATTATCTCGCTCTAAATTATTACTGCAAAGAGTATGTAAAGTTTAAAGGGCTTGTAGGGGCAGAATGCATGCATCAATTCCATAAGGAGCGGAAAAATTATTTGGGCTGGTATATTTATCCGCAAGGCCTTTACGAATTGCTTAAAAGGCTTAAAAACTATAATCTTCCGGTTTATGTAATGGAGAATGGAACGGTTGAAACAGAAGATTATTTATACAAAGAATATTTAGTATCCCATCTAAAATGCGTAGCAGAAGCAATTTCAAAAGGTGTAGATATAAAAGGCTATTTTTGGTGGTCATTGATAGATAATTTTGAATGGGATTATGGGTTTGGCCCTAAGTTTGGTTTGATTGACATAAACTACAATACATTTGAAAGAAGGATAAAACCATTTGCCTATACTTATGCTAAAATATGTAAAGAGAATAAAATAGAGGCATAGAATCAATTATTACATGGATATAAAAGAAGCGAAATTCATTTTAGCAAACACGCCTCCTTTTAATAAATTAAAAGAAGAGGAAGTAAAAGAATTTTTGAGTATTTGCGAATTGCGTAAATTAAGCCACGGAGAAGTTTTATACAAAGACCAGGACCCTCCGGATTATTTCTATTTTTTACTGCGCGGCAGAATTGTTGTTTTGAAGGGAGATGCAAAACAAGAATCAGAAATAGAACTTCTTAAACGCGGAACTTCTTTCGGCATAATTTCTCTTTTTAATGAAGAGCCTCATTCGGTAACTACAAAATCGATAGAAGAATCGTTTGTCCTGAGGTGCGATAAGGAGAAATTTAAAGATTTTTTGAATAAATGCCCTCTGATTTCTCTGGAATTTTACAGGCTGCTTTCACAAAGAATACGCGCACGGTCAGGCAGGAAGAAGATTTTTCAAAGTAAGCGTATAGCTGTTTTAGGCAGCGCCGGCGCTGGTAAAACCAGTTACATGTTTAATCTGGGAGTTAAATTAAAAGAGCAGACCGGCAAGAAGGTAATGTGTATTGAGTTTAGCTTATCCGGTTCCTTCAGCCTAGATAAATTTGTCAAAAACGGCAGAATACTTAATCTTGAAGATTATAAAGAAGAGACGCTTGGCAGCCACATAGGCGAGGGCAGTTTGCAGCCTGATGAAACGGTTATCGATTGCCTTCGGATAAAGATAAATGACACCCTTGAAGTGCCTTCTTTGCTTAATTTTCTTTCAGAAAACTACCATTTTATAATTTACGAAATGCCGGATAAATTTTTCGACAACAATTTGTATGAAGTTGCTTCTCCTGCTGACTATTTCCATTTTCTTGTTTTGCCGAACAAAGAAGATGTATCAAAAGTTTCCTCAATAATGGCTGCTCTTTATGAAAGAGACCCGTTAACCAGCGATAGAACAAAAATAATTTTGAGCTATTTTGCCATAAAGGACAGGCTGCCGATAGATGTCATAAAAGAAACTTTACATGCCAGTATATATGCAACTCTGCCTCAATCCGGAGAGAAATATTTAAGCGCTGTAAAAAGAATAAGCAAGGAAGTGGGAGAAGTGGTAGTGGGGCTTGCTCTTGGAAGCGGCGGAGCATATGGATTTGCACACATAGGAGTATTACGAATACTTGAGGAAAATCATATTCCCATAGATATGATATGCGGTTCAAGCGTAGGTTCGATTATAGCAAGCCTTTGGGCGCTTGGTGAACCACCAGAGAAAATAGAAAAATTTATGATTGAATTTGCAAAAAAGCTTAACCTGTTTTCGGTTTGGGGTTTTTCTTTTCCTTTTAAAGGGCTCTGGAGGGCCAAATATCTCGAGAATATATTAAAAAAAATATTTAAAGACAAAACTTTTTATGATCTTAAACACCCGCTCAAGGTGGTTGTATTCGATTTCTTAACGAAAGAAGCGAAAGCTTTGGATGAAGGCCCGCTTTATAAGGCTGTTGCCGCAAGCTGCGCTCTTCCCGGTATTTTTGAGCCCATAAATTTTAAAGACAGGGTATTGCTTGACGGAGGCGTCCTTAATCCCTTGCCTACCAAAATACTTTTAAACTATGGCGCAGATAAAATAATAGCTGTAAATGTTACGCCCTCGCAGGAAGAAATTGTTAAAGAGTATAATAAAAAAAATAAGTTCCATATTCTTGATTTTATATTCGGAAGTATCGAAACAATGCAAAGGCAATTTATTGAACAGGCAATAACCGTTGCCGATTGCGTGATACACCCTAATTTCGGCGCTTTACGCTGGCTTGAATTTGAAAAAGTAGAGGATTTTATCAAAAAGGGAGAACTTGCTACCTTAAGCAAGCTGGAAGAATTGAAAAAAATAACCAACATTTAGAAAAAGGAAAATCAGCCATGAGGAAAAAGAACGGACTATTCATGAAGTTTCGCAGCTTATTTTTTGTGTGTTTATTCCTGGCGGTTAGTTTCTGCTACGGTGATGACATTGAAGACAGGTTCGAAGGAAAGCATACAATGCTTTACGAAGTTTTTTTTAATGGTATTCCTACCGGAAAAGTAGAATGGCAATACTTGGGCAAAGACGTGGTTTCCGGGCATACGGTAGATGTAATTTTGCTTAATTCCGATACCAATATACTTAAACTTCTTAATTTAGAAAGTAAGGAAAAAGTATATATAGATTCAACAACTTATCTTCCGCTTAAGGTTGAACGGGATGTGGTTTTTTTCGGGAAGAAAGAGAGGATAAAAGAAGTTTATAATCAGGATGCCGGACTAATCACTATAACCAAAAACAATTCTTCCAACAAAGCGACATCCTTGCGCGTAGAAAAACCCATACATAATATTTTATCTTTACTGTATTTTTTCCCAAAAGATATAACTCTCGTAAAAAACCGGCCGCTCTATTTTAATTTGCCGACTCAAAAAGTTACGATAAAGATGCTGTCCGAAAATAACATTGCATTCGGCAAGGGGAAAAAAGATGTTTATCTTTTGGCTGGTAAGGGCGATAAAAAATTCAACCTTTGGTTGGATAAGAAAGAAAGGATTCCGGTCAAAATGGAATTTATAGTTCCCTTAGGAAAAATTACAATTGTCCGCAAGAGCTAAAACAAAGAAACCCGCCAAGCCTTGTTACTCAATTATAATAAGCGAATTTTTCCCGCCAAATGAATCATCTTCGCTGAGTTTATTGTGCGGGTCGGAAAGCCAAGTGTCACCTGCCAGAAATTTATAACGATATTTACCTTTTTCAAGAGGAATATTCAATGTCCATATGTCTTCCCCGATTTTTCTTAACTTATACTTTTCCTGCTTCTCCCAGTTATTAAAATCGCCTATAGCGTATACATTGTCGGCTTTTTCTCCTTTTAAGAAGAGCTGAGCCCAGGCGCTGCCTGAGGTTATTTTTAATATTTCTTCGGCTAAAGCTGCAAAATCTTCCGCCCCCCTTGAGCCAGGCATGTAATCGAATATATTTTTTCCGCAAGCAGCAGCTTCTTTAAGGTAGACATTTGAACGTATGGCTGTATTTAGAAGCAGGCTCCCAAGCTGTTCTTTAACGCGCTGGATAAATCCGCAAGCAAACCTCGAACGTTTATCCATCTGGTTTAAAAGATAGAAGCACGTAGGGGTTTTGCCTTTAAATTCTTTAAGCATGATAATTATGTCTTTAAGTATTTCTATGCCGCGAAGAGAAAAATCGCAGATATTAAGCGGAATAAGCGAATATGAACTTGCCTGCAGGGCATTTAACGTAATTAACCCCAAATTAGGAGGGCAGTCTAAAATGCAATAGTCAAAATCAGCCGCTACAGCTTTTAAAAATAACGAAAGAATGTCCAGCCTGTCATCTCTTTGGGAAAATTTATGCTCAAGCGAAGCGAGCCCTATTCGCGAGCCTATGAAATAAAAATTTTCAGAAACTGACTGGTACAATGTTTCTTGCGGCAGGCTTTCATTTCGTGCAATCTTTTCAAGAATATCCGTTATATTAAAATCGCTTTCTTTGCGAAGAGCAAAAGTTGCATGCGCCTGAGGGTCTAAATCTATAAGCAGTGTCTTAAATCCTTTTTTGCTTAAAGCTGCCGATAAATTGACCGAACTGATTGTTTTTCCGCAGCCGCCTTTTTGATTGACTACAGAAATTATCTTCATCTTTAATCCCTCCTCAATTCTGTTTCTCCCCGTTTTCACGGGGATGGCCCGTTAAATTAAAACAAGATCTTTAATCAATGTCCAATTTATTTTTTCTTTATCCTGCGGATAAAAATAGAGAGTAATCTGTTTTATCTGGTACAGGTTTGTATTCTGTAAATTTGAATCAGCAAAACTTATAGGCACTTTTATAAAAGAATGGCCGTCCTGAGCAACTTTAATCACAAGCGGGTTCAAAGAATTTGAGAAAAATCTCGTATCTTTTACAACGACTTCTATATCCAGCGGCGTATCGGATTTTTTTAAATACAAAGAAAGCGAATTTGACCGTAAATCCACCGGTTTTTTAAGGTTAAAGCTTATTGCCACACGCTCCTTGGGGATTGTCAAGTAAATAAAAGCATTTTCTTTTTTCATCAATTTTTCGTCTTTGGCAATACATATGGTTGATTCAAGCATATCTTTCGAAAGAAGGGAAGTACTGGCATTTATTTGATCGGGTATTTGGCGCGCTATAACCATAAAATCATATTTTGTAAAGAAAAACAGAAAAGCACCAAGCACTAAAGCGGCGGAAGCTGAGATTATAAGGATTTTTTTCTTGTGGGTTTTCTTTTTCCGTTTCTTTTTGGGGGGAGAGAAAAAAGTATCCTTTAGCCTTTGGGAGTCCAAATAAGCATAAGAGAAAAAAGGATTATCGCGTTTGTCCACAAAAATTATATTAGCACCCAGGTTAAAATTTTCAATAGAAAACTTGTAGGTTGAATTTTGGTGAATCGACTATATAATTAATAGGAAGCTTAATATGAAAGAAGCACTATTTTATACTAAAAATAAAGACAACACGGTCGATTGTTTTCTTTGCAGCCATCAATGCCATATTAAAGACGGTTCTTACGGCATATGCAATGTACGCATAAATGAGAAAGGCACTCTTTATTCGCTAAGCTACGGCAAAGTTGTTGCTGCCAATATTGATCCTATTGAAAAAAAACCCCTGTTTCATTTTCTCCCCGGCTCTAAATCCTATTCTATAGCTTGCGTGGGATGTAATTTTCAATGCGGGTTCTGCCAGAATTGGCAGATTTCACAGGCAAAAATAGCAAAAGACCTTAGTTTATTCGAATACAAATTAACCCCTGAATCAATAGTCGAAGAAGCTTTATCTAACAACTGCCCGAGTATTTCCTATACCTATACAGAGCCAACTATTTATTTTGAGTTTGCTTATGATGTGGCGCGTCTTGCAAAAGAAAAAGGGCTTTTTAACGTATTTGTAACTAATGGCTACATGAGCAAAGAATCCCTAGAGTGCATAAAACCGTATCTTGATGCGGCTAATGTAGATTTAAAGTCTTTCAGCGAAGATTTTTACCGCAAAATATGCAAAGCTTCCTTAAAGCCTGTCCTGGACAATATAATATCAATGAAAAAGCTTGGGATCTGGGTGGAAATAACGACTCTGATTGTTCCAGGCAAAAATGACAGCAAAGCTGAACTTAAAGAAATAGCTGAGTTCATTGCTTCAGTTGATTGTTCTATACCGTGGCACATATCGCGTTTTCATCCGGATTTTGAATTCAGCGAAATTCCGGCAACCAGCATGGAAAGCCTTTTGGCTGCCTATGATATTGCAAAAACCGCGGGGCTTAAATATATTTATGTCGGCAACGTTTATACAGATTATGAAGATACGGTTTGCCCGTCCTGCGGCAAGGTTCTAATCAAAAGAATAGGATTTTCTTCGGAAAGCGAGAATATAAAACAGGGAAAATGCACCCAGTGCAACACAGAGATAGACGGCGTATGGCGATAAAACGCAGGAAAATATGAAATTTAAATTTTTGCTTATCGTTTTGATTATATTGATAAGCTGTTTTTTATTTTGGTTTACCGCGATATTGAGGCTGCCGCTTGAGGAAAGAAAAATGAAAATCTTGAACAAGGAATTAGTTGTATGGGTAGCTGATACCCACCAGGCCCGCCTTAAGGGCCTTCAGAATATTATCTGGATGCCAAAAAACCGCGGTATGCTTTTTGTTTTCGATATCCCGGATAAGCATTGTTTCTGGAATAAAAATACCCTGATGCCGCTTAAGCTTATTTTTATGCGCGGGGGAGAGGTAACTGAAGAACTTGAGCTTAGGCCAATATGGAAGGGAAAACAAACAGTCTGCCCAAGATATGATGCGGATTGCGTAATTGAAATAATCAACAATTAATGATTACGAATTAAAAATTATGCAGAAAGGAAAAAGATTTAAAGGCAGGATACTTAACGTTTCGGTTAAGAAAGTGCGCCTTCCTAACGGATATACTGCGAATATTGAAATAGTAAAGCATCCGGGAGCGGTGTTGATTGCGCCTTTCCTTGGCAAAAACAAAATAATAATGCTTCGGCAATTCAGGCCGGTAATTAACTCTTATATTTACGAACTTCCCGCAGGAACACTTGAAAAGAATGAACGGCCTCTTGACTGCGCTCGCAGGGAAGTAATTGAAGAAACAGGATATAAAAGTAGTAAGCTTATTAAGCTTGGTTTAATTATCCCTGTTCCCGGATATTCCACAGAGAAAATTTTTATTTATAAAGCGCAAAATCTGGTTAGATTAAAACCAATTCATCAGAAAGATGAGGTTATAGAAATATTCATATTTTCTAAAAGGCAAATTCAGAAAATGATTAAAGGGGGCAAAATAATAGATGCAAAAACAATATGCGGCCTTGCGTTATGCGGGTGGCTAAAGGATGCTGTCTAAAAATGAGTAAAAATAAAACCGTAAAAGATGTCCTGATTCTGATTATCGTTTCAGGTTTGTTGTTTTTATTGGGAAACAGCATAATAAGCCTTTCTAACGATAACGAAGTTTTTTATGCTCAGTCCGCCAAGGAAATGATTCAGCAAAATACCTGGTCAACGCCTTATCTATTCGGCAAGCCGCAATTTGAAAAGCCGATTTTTTCATACTGGCTTTTAAGCTTGGTTTTATGCTTTTTGGGGTTAATGCTTTTGCTGCGCGTTTCTTCCCCGCAATTTTTGGAATATTAGGCGTAGTTACGCTTTACTTCCTTGGTTTAATTGGATTTAAAGACCGGACGAAGGCGTTTCTCTCAAGCATTATTCTAATGTCCTGCGGCATGTATATAGGCTTGGCTAAAACAGTATTTACCGATATGTTTTTCTCGGTATTTATTGCTATGACATTTACATTTTTCTATTTCGCCTATACAAACGAAAAGAAAAAACTATTAGGGTTACTATTGTCCGCAGTATGCATGGGCTTGGCAGTTTTAACCAAAGGTCCGCTTGGCATATTAATACCTTTTTTGGCAGTTATTATTTTTCTGGCGGTTAAGAAAAATTTAAAATTTTTATTCTGCAAGGATACACTTTTCGCTTTTTTAATGCTGCTTGTAGTTATTGCGCCCTGGTATATACTCATGATTCAGAAATACGGTAATGCCTTTATAAACGAATTCATTTTAAACGATAACTTAAGAAGGGCAGTTGAAGCCCAGCACCAAGGCCATGATACCTGGTACTATTATCCTTCCTTGATAATGTCCGGAATGCTTCCGTGGAGCTTGTTTGTCGTAGGCGCCTTGATTTTTTTATACAAGCCGTTGCGGCAAAAAGAAAATTCTTTTTATATTTTTCTTATTTGCTGGGCAATTTCAGTATTTGCCATATTTCAGGCCGCTCATTCTAAAGTGGGGAATTATATTTTTCCAATATTTGCTCCGCTGGCCTTGTTCGCCGGAGGTTTTATCCGCGACATTCTGGATGATAGCAAAAATAAAAGCATTCTTTATGTGGTTTTATCCATAATATCGTTTTTTGTTTTGGCAATACCGATAGCATTATTTTTCAGCGCGAAAAAGAATATACAATATATAGATAATATGAACGAAGTATATTTTTTAATCGCATTATTCTTGTTGCTGGCTGTAGTAATTTTGTTTTTCATCTTCAGAAAAAAATTATCAGCAGCTATTTTTTCAATAGCGGCAATAGTGCCTGTATTTTTATGCAGCCTTCCGGTTACTCACAATAATTTTGAAAGCTATATTTCCTCAAAAGAAGCGTCGGAGTATCTTTTAAAGAACGCGAATATAAACAATACCATACTTTGCACGAGAATATTTGTAAGGGGCGTAAAATATTATACGGATAAAGATGTTGCTGTGGTTGAAATCTCAGGCAAGAAGTTTTTTAGCCCTCACCCGATACCATTTTTTACTACTGACGATGAGGTCAAGGAATTTTTGCTTAAGCAGGGTGTAACCTATTGCGTGGTAAAGAAATCTTTGGTCAAGGATTTAGAACGTATAGGCGGAAAGGATTTTAAGGTAACCCTTCTTAAGATAATAGGAAACGAATATATTATAAAGGTTGAGCGTCTGCCGGCGTAGTTTGATTGTTGGAAGTTTCTTTAAATATCTTTGAAGCAAAAACCAGCCAGCCGGTATGTGAAGGCATATGTTGTTCGGGGCGGGTTTTGCCGCGGCGAACAAGTATGTTTCGAATAAAAACTTCTATACTATCAATATTGATAAATCCTTTTTCTTCAAGCGCGAACACTGTTTTTGTGAGTTGTTCGAAGGTTGGGCATATAGTTGCAAGGCGCGCGCCTCCTTTTAACGCTTTATAGGCGGCGTCAATTAAATCCCATTGGCTGCCGATATCAATCATTACAAAATCAACTTCTTCTTCGTCATAACTGTCAGTCACTTCGCGAAGCTTAAATTCAACATATTCGCTAAGCCCGTATTTCTCAATATTTTTTTTGGCGTTTTCAAGAAATTCTTCATTCCTGTCGTAGCTATAAACTTTACCGCCAGGCCGGACAAAATTTGCAAGCGCCGTTGTAAGCGCCCCGCTTCCACCACCCGATTCAATCACGCGCGCTCCGGGAAATATATTCGCTCTTGTGAGTATAATTGCGATATCTTTAGGATAGAGAATCTGAGTTTTCCTTTTTATTTTCATGACCATTTCGTGAAGGTATGGCCTTAAAATGTAAAAAGAATGCTTCAAATTTGTATCTATTTTTTGCCCGAATTCTTTGCCGACTATATCTTTTAATTCAAGGTAGCCTAAATCAGTATGGAGCCTGCCGCCTTGTATTTTTACAAGATAATTGCGGCGTTCGTCTTTATAGAGAAATACCAAATCTCCTTCGTTAATCATAATAGGTATAATAATACAGTTTAGAGATTATTTTGCAATAGAAAAATAATTATAGCCATTAATTTAAAGCCGGCAGATAACCCAAAAAACCCTTGCAAAATAAAGGCAATTGTAATAAACTCATACAAGTAAAAGATTGAGGTTAGCCTAAGAAAAATATTTTTCAAAACCTTAACCTAACCCTAAGCCTCAACCTTTTTAATAATATGAAATACATATTCATAGTTCCGGACGGAGCAGCGGATTATCCCAGTGAGATATTGGGTGGTAAAACTGCCCTGGAAGCTGCGGACAAGCCTTTTATGGATTCTCTGGCAAAACAGGGGATGCTGGGAAGGGTTAAGACCGTTCCTTCGGGCTTTATTCCTGCTTCCGACGTAGCAAACCTTTCGCTTCTCGGCTATGAGCCGGAAAAATACTACTGCGGCCGCGGCCCGCTTGAGGCAGCTAATTTAGGGATAGAGCTTAAGGAAGGAGACCTGGCCTTTCGGTGCAACCTTATTACGGAATCAGAAGGAAAGCTTCTTGATTATAGCGCGGGGCACATAAGCGACAGAGAGGCAAAGATTCTCATCGAATATGTTAATAAAAACTTAGGCACCGATGACATTGAATTTTATGCGGGCAAAAGCTACAGGCACCTTATGGTTTATAGGCAGGGCGCAAAATTATCGCTGGATAAACTTAATTTTTTCGCTCCGCACGATATTATGGGCAGGCCAATTAAAAAGCATTTGCCTTCAGGCAAAGGAGCAGAACACTTAATTAAGCTTATGAACCGCTCAAAGGAGCTTTTGAAGGACCACGAAATAAACAAAGTGCGCATAGATTTGGGAGAGAACCCCGGCAATATGATTTGGCTTTGGGGCGCGGGGCGTAAGCCGTCAATTCCGACGTTCAAAGAAAAGTTCGGTTTAAACGGAGCAGTAATTTCCGCAGTTGACCTTATAAACGGTATAGGAAAAATTATAGGCCTTAAGGTTATAAAGGTAGAAGGCGCTAATGGCTACTATGACACCAATTACAAAGGTAAAGCTGAAGCGGCAATAGAAGCCTTAAAAGATTACGATTTTGTATTTATCCACATAGAGGCAACGGATGAAGCAGGGCATAATAATGATTTAAGAATGAAAATTACCTGCATTGAGCGGATTGACAAGCTTGTTGTCGGCACCATTCTGGATAAAATGAAAGACAAAGATTACCGTATTATAATTTCACCAGACCATCCAACGCCTGTTTCGAAACGTACGCATACGGAAGAGCCTGTTCCGTTTGTTATAGCCGGTAAAGGGATAACGGCTGAAAATTTTTCTTCATATTCAGAAACCGAAGCAGCCAATTCAAATCTTTATTTTTCAAGCGGGATAGAGTTGATGAATTATTTTCTCGGTAAACCCCGTTAAAAAGTTATTGTGCGTAACGGGGCAAAACAAAGCGCCAATGATCAAAATGAATGGTTTGCGGGCTAACCGGAAAAATTTAATCGCGGCTCTTGCCCTGTTTATTGTTTTTTTGGTTTCTGTTTTTACCGTGCATATTAAATCATTCGGCATTGAGGCTGGAAAACAAGAGTCACAAAGCCTAAAAAGCGATATTTCCGGAAATTCACTCTCCGGCAACGCGCAGGTTGCCGTGAGTATCGGCGTTGGGCTGGTTATTATTCTTCTGGGAATTATTTTGTCGTACCAGCTTATGATTGACCCGTGCCATGAAGATACCAAACCGGAATCAGGAAAAGATGGCGGCGTCAGCATTTACTAAATATTATTATAGGCAGTTACCGCTTGCTCAAAGAAAATTTAAGTTGTAAAATTGTATTTATTGATTAAGAAGCATGAGGCATATGTTTATTTTATAAATAATTTGTGAGGAAAAGAAATTATGCAAAGTAAATTAATAGTACAAAAATACGGCGGCTCGTCAGTTGGCGATGTGGGCCGGATTGAAAGGGTTTGCGACAGGATAATTTCTTACGCGAAAAAAGGCAACAAGCTTGCGGTTGTAGTTTCTGCGATGGGAGATACAACTGATGAACTTATAGAGTTAGCCAGAAAAATAAACCCTGACCCAGAAGAGCGGGAAATGGATATGCTTATATCAACAGGAGAGCAAATATCATCCGCACTGCTTGCTATGGCAATACATAAAAAGGGGTATGAAGCAATTTCCTTTACCGGCAGCCAAGTAGGCATTATTACCGATAAGTATCATACAAAAGCAAAAATTTTAAAAATTGAAACAGACAGGATAAAAAAAGAATTAGCCGCAGGAAAAATAGTAATTGTCGCAGGCTTTCAGGGTAAAAGCACAAAATCGGAAATTACTACGCTGGGCCGCGGCGGGAGCGACTTAAGCGCGGTTGCGCTGGCGGTTGCACTTAACGCAGATATGTGCGAGATTTATACTGATGTGGAGGGTATTTACACTGCAGACCCGCGCATTATCAAAAATGCTAAAAAATTAAGCTATATAACTTTTGATGAAATGCTTGAACTTGCTGCAAGAGGGGCGCAGGTTATGCAGACAAGGGCAATTGAAGTGGGTAAAAAATTTAATATGCCGATATACGTAAAATCAAGTTTTTCCCAAAAGGAGGGAACAATTATCATGGATAAGCGTCCGCATATTGAAGAATCTGTTGTAAGGGGAGTGGCTTTAACCGAACATGAGGCAAAAATTACTATCTGCGATGTTCCGGATAAGCCAGGAATTGCCGCAAGGATATTTAATGACCTCGCCAGGCAAAATGTCAATATAGATATGATAGTTCAAAACGTAAGCCACAAAAAAATGACGGATATTTCTTTTACCGTTCCCAAAGATAACGTGGCTAAGACGCTTAAAATATCCAAAAAGATTGCAGACAATATCGGCGCAGGAGGAATTATTTCTGACGAGGCAATAGCCAAAGTTTCGGTTGTGGGCGTTGGAATGAAATCGCAGTCGGGTGTAGCCGCAAGGTGCTTTTCCTGCCTGGCAAAGCATAAAATCAACATTGAAATGATTTCTACCTCAGAGATAAGCATATCCTGCGTAGTCAAAAAAGAGTTGGGCAAAGAAGCGTTAAAAGTTTTGCACAAAGAATTCGGGCTGGATAAGATAAAAGAATAACAGCTATCAGATATCAGGTGTCAGCCATCAGCTGCTGAAATCTGAAAGCTGAAATCTGAAAGCCATATGAAAAAAATAGATATTTACGATACTACGCTTCGTGACGGAGCACAGACAGAAGGCATAGCTTATACGCTGCACGATAAAATCAATATAGCTAAAAAGCTTGATGATTTTGGAATAGATTTTATCGAAGGCGGATGGCCATATTCAAATCCCAAAGACAAAGAGTTTTTTGAATATTTCAGAAAGCACTCTTTAAAGAAATCCAAAGCAGTTCCTTTCGGCTCAACAGCTCATCCGTCAAACCCCGCTTCAAAAGATAAAAATCTGTTAAGCCTTATAAAAAGCGATACCGAATATGTAACAATTTTCGGTAAAACCTGGGATTTGCACGTAAGAGATGTTCTTAAAATACCGCTTGAGGATAATCTTAGAATAATTTTCGAAAGCGTAAAATTTCTGAAAAAACAGGGCAAAAAAGTTTTCTATGATGCCGAGCATTTTTTTGACGGTTTTAAGGCAAATCCCGATTATGCATTAAAGACTATCCGCGCGAGTTTAGACGCCGGCGCCGACCTTATTGTTTTTTGCGATACAAACGGAGGAACTCTTACCTGGCAGGCGCTTAATATAATAAAACAGGTAAAAGAAAAATTATCCGTAAATGATTTCGGAATGCATTGCCATAATGATTTGGATTTGGCGGTAAGCAATTCTATTTCTGCGGTTAATTGCGGATGCGTCCATGTCCAGGGGACGATAAACGGTTATGGCGAGCGTTGCGGCAATGCTGATTTAATTTCAATAATGGCGATACTCCAGCTTAAAATGGGTTATGATATCGTGCCTCAAAATAAAATGCAAACCCTGTCGCACCTGTCTCATTATGTAAGCGAAATAAGTAATGTTGCGCATCGCGACAATCACCCATTTGTAGGGAAAAGCGCATTCGCTCATAAAGGAGGCATCCATATAGATGCGGTGACCAAAAACCCTCTTGCTTACGAACACTTATTGCCTTCCTCAGTGGGAAATAAAAGCAGGTTTATAGTTTCAGAACTTGCCGGTAAAACAACTTTGGTTGTAAAAGCCAAGGAATTGGAGTTTGATTTGGATAAAAAATCCCCCCAGGCAATAAGAATACATAAACTTATACAAAAACTTGAAAGAGAAGGGTACCAGTTTGAGGCGGCGGAAGGCTCTTTCAAGCTCCTATTGCAGAAAGAATTTAAAAAGTACAAAAAGTTTTTTAGCCTCCTGGGATTTCGGGTAAGCGTTGAGAGAAGAGAAGACGGCCGCCTGATATCAGAAGCGGTAATTAAACTTAAAATAAATAATAAATTTGAACACAGCGCCGCAGAAGGAGATGGCCCCGTCAATGCGCTTGATAACGCATTAAGAAAAGCCCTTGTCAAATTTTATCCAACCATTTCTCAAATGCATCTTACTGATTTTAAGGTAAGAGTGCTTGATGAAAAAAGCGGAACAGCCGGTAAAGTGCGCGTCCTTATACAGTCACAAGATGCTGATGAAGACTGGTCAACCATAGGCGTTTCAGAAAACATCATCGAGGCAAGCTGGCAGGCCCTGCTTGACTCCGTCGAATACAAGCTTCTTAAAAACTCCAAAAAGAAATAGCCTTCGTAATTAGGAAACATCCGGCAGAGAATTTGTTGTTCTAAGGTTTATTATCTAGCGTTAAAATTATGCCCAGAAAAAATATTAAAGCTTATTTTGAGTTAAGAAATAACGAGCTTTTTTATCACCCTCCCGCTTCGGTAACAGACAAACTTCCACATAGCTTAAAGATAGAAGGCTCCTGGCGCCTTTCAGGCGGAGAACTCATATTTATCACAAACGAATCATATAGCAGTTTTTTCGGCCAAAGCTTAAGTTTTTCGGCAAAATTAGAAAAGGTTTCGAAGAGTTATATAAGTTTCAAGATACTTAAAAGGACTACGCCAAGGCTATACAGCCGCACGCAGCTTAAGCTTTCCGGACGCTGGAAGGTTGACGGTTCGAACAATTTGATTTTTGAAGTTAAAAGAAGCAACGCATTTGATGAGTTTTCTTTCGGAAATAACTGGCAGGTTACCAAAGAAAATAATATTCTGCTGCTTTATAAAAAAAGATTTCTTAAGAAAGAAGTAATAAGTTCTTTGGTGCTTAGCGGCAGCTGGTCTTTTTGTAAAAATACACTTGAGTTTATGGTAGAGGGTTCAAATAAAGATAAGATTAAATTTGATATTGGTTTAACCAATAGGGCGGTGATACTGAACAAAGAAAAAATAGATTTAACCGTAGGGATCAGGAAAGATTCAATAAAGTCAGTTTCTCTGTATGGAAGGTGTAAATATTTCAAGGACAGATTTGAAGTTACGCTGAATTCCGCCAAGGAAAAATTAACCTGGATTTTTAAGCTGAACAAACATTTATCAGACGACAGGGAATTAATCTTTGAGCTTATAAACGAGAGGAATAAGCCTTTGGGCATGCAAATTACTTTTTCAAAAAAATTTCGAGCCTTCGGCAATCTGTTTATACGCGCAAGAGCCGGGGAAGATAAACGCATAGAAGCTGGCTTGTATCTGCCTTTTTAGAATTTTTCTTTTTAAGTCGCGATGAAAGAATCTATTTGCAGTTTTCAGATAAAAAAAAGTTCATAAAATTTTATTGTTTTTTTAACATTAATCATTAAAATAAATCCATATGCCAAAGAAAATCTTAATATTAGCATTATTCTCGGCGTTTTTTATGCCTGTTTATGCAGAAACCTTGGTTTTAAAAAGCGGAAAAACAGTAGAAGGCAGAATTGTCGAAAAAAACGACAAATATATAAAACTCGATATTGTTGGTATTCCGGTTACTTATTACCTTAATGATATAGAAAGCATAGATGGACAAAAAATTTTGCCTGCGCAGGCCACAGAAGAACCGGAAGAGAAAAAAGAAGCTCCCGTCATAGAAGAAAAAATAAAACAGAAGCCGCAGCCGGAGAAAAAAACCCTTTCGCTGGGCGAGGTTAAAGAGGCTCAGGAATATTTTCAGAAAGGCTCGAATTATTTTAGAGAAAAAAAATATGACGAAGCAATTGTAGAGTTCGAAAAAGCATTGAAAATTGACCCTAACTTTGCAGAAGGTTATTACGGCTTAGGCTATGCTTATTGCTATAAAAATCAGAGTGAGGCTTCTCTCCAGTATTTTCAAAAAGCAATAGAACTTTCTCCGAATTATGCAGATGCTTATAATGCAATGGGCTATGCATACAGTACTCTGGGAAAATATGATGAGAGTATAAATTATTACTTAAAGACATTGAAAATAAAACCGGATAATTTAGACGCGCTAAACGGCTTAGGTTACGCTTACGCTTCAACGGGAAAATATAGCGACGGGATAGATTACTTCAAAAAAGCCATAAAAATCAACCCTGAATACGCTTCTGCCTACAGCGGTTTAGGCATAGTTTATTACTCTCTTGCGCAGTTTCTGGATGCAAAGGAAAATTTTCTAAAAGCACGGGACCTGTTTAAGAAAAATAACGACGAACAAGGGGTAAAAGCGGTAGAGGAATATTTAAATAAACTACCTTAAATTTCTTAAAATGCCCGCCTTTTTGCTTAAATTAACCTGAAAAGCAATTATTGTTTTTTGAAACTTAAGTGATATAATCTATCCCATTGCCGAATGGCACAGGCGTAGCCTATGCTGAAATATTGGTCCGGGACGTTTCCTCAGGGAGACAGTTGCGAGCCTCAGCTTATGGCTGATTTTATAATGAATATCGAAGGATTTTAGTTAATTAAATTCAATACATGAAAGGCGCAAATATATTAATTGAGAGCCTGCTTAAAGAAAACGTTGAGGTTGTCTTTGGCTACCCCGGCGGCTCGGTTCTGCCGATTTTTGACGCTCTTTTCGATGCCCCCCTAAAATTTATACTTCCAAGGCACGAGCAGGCAGCAGCGCACATGGCTGATGGTTATGCAAGAGCTACGGGCAAAGTAGGCGTTTGCCTTGCAACCAGCGGCCCAGGCGCAACAAATCTAACCACCGGCATAGCTACTGCTTATATGGATTCCATACCAATGGTTGCCATAACCGGCCAGGTAAAAACATCATTAATTGGAAACGATGCGTTTCAGGAAGCTGACGTTACAGGTATAACCAGATCGATAACCAAGCACAATTATTTGGTAAAAGACGTCCGCGATTTAGCGCGTACGATAAAAGAAGCTTTTCATATAGCACGCACCGGCCGGCCTGGCCCTGTGTTGATTGATATACCGGTAGATGTACAGCAACAGGATACAGAGTTTGTGTGGCCGGAGGAAGTAATCATCCGCGGGTATAAACCCACTTATTTCGGCCATCCCGGGCAGATTAAAAAATGTGCCAAACTCATAATTTCTTCCAAAAAACCGGTTATTTATGCAGGAGGTGGAGTAATAAGCTCAGGAGCCCACAAAGAGCTTCGCGAATTAGCGGAAAAAATTAAAGCGCCGGTTGCAATGACTTTAATGGGCCTGGGTGGTTTCCCGGCAACAAACGAGCTTTCTTTAGGTATGCTTGGCATGCATGGAACTGCTTATGCTAACCATGCGATAATGGAATCGGATTTAATCATAGCCGTAGGAGCCCGATTCGATGACAGAGTAACCGGAAGAATAGACGCATTTGCGCCGAATGCGAAAGTTATACATATAGACATTGATCCTTCCTCAATAAGCAAAAATGTAAGAGTGGATATTCCTGTCGTGGGCGATTGCAAGCATGTTTTAGGTCAGTTGCTTGAGGAAATAAAAACTTCCTGCGATACAACCGCCTGGCTTAAGGTAGTTGAAGGATGGAAGAAAAAATACCCCTTGGTTTATAAAGATAAAAAAAGAATAAGCCCTCAATACATAATGGAAGAAATTTATAAGCTTACAAAAGGAGAGGCTGTTATAGCGACAGAAGTAGGGCAGAACCAGATGTGGGCAGCGCAATGGTACAAATATACGCATCCGCGCAGTTTCATTTCAAGCGGAGGCCTTGGGACAATGGGTTTTGGTTTTCCTGCGGCAATGGGCGCTAAATTAGGCTGTCCGGAAAAAACAGTTTTTGATATAGCAGGGGACGGTTCAATTCAGATGAACATACAAGAGTTAGCTACCTGCGTTTGTAATAAAATAAACGTAAAAGTCGCCATACTGAATAACGGATATCTTGGTATGGTCAGGCAATGGCAGGAATTGTTTTATAAAAAACGCTATTCGTATACTTGTATTACCGGTCCTGATTTTGTGAAGCTTGCAGAAAGCTATGGTGCCTCTGGCATACGCGTTACAAAAAAAGAAGAGGTGCGCCGCGCTTTAGAAAAAGCAATATCGATAGACAATGTTGTATTCATTGATTTTCATATCGAAGAGGAAGAAAATGTTTTTCCGATGGTTCCTGCGGGAGAAGCCATAAACAGAATGATTGGCGGTATGGCATGAGACACACTATATCCGTTACAGTAGAAAATAAACCAGGAGTGCTTGCGCGTGTTGCCGGTTTGTTTAGCGCAAGAGGCTATAATATCGCCTCCCTTGCGGTAAGCGAAACACTGGACCCTACAATTTCATATATGACAATGGTTGTTGAGGCGGAAGATGAAAGAATATTAGAGCAAATTAAAAAACAACTTAACAAGTTGATAGATGTTATTACAATTACTGATTTTACGAAAAAAGAGCATGTTGACAGGGAACTTGTCCTTTTAAAGATAAATTATTCTTCAAAGGACAAAGCAAAGATAGAATCGATTTTAGATAAATATGCAGCCAAGATTGTTTCTCGTAAGGAGAATACGGTTATAATTGAAGCAATGGGCGATCAGGACCAGATAAAGCAGCTTCTGTCCAGCCTGCAGCAATTCGGGATAGAGGAAATGGTCAGAACCGGAAAATTAGCTATAGCATAATAACAAGGAGGTTTGATATGGCAAAGGTGTATTACGACAAAGACGCTGATTTAAATCTTTTGAAAGGAAAAACTATTGCAATTATCGGCTACGGCATACAGGGCCGCGGTCAGGCGCTGTGCCTTCGCGATTCAGGATGCAATGTCGTAGTTTCAGAAATGCAAGGGACTCCTAATTACGAACAGGCAAAGAAAGACGGATTTAATCCTGTTACGGCAGCTGAAGCAGCGAAAGAAGCCGACATAATACAAATTCTTACACAGGACCATGTGCAGGCAAAAGTTTATAGCGAAAGCATTAAGGAAAATTTAAAAAAAGGAAAAGCTCTTTGTTTCTCGCACGGTTTTAATATCCGTTTCAAGCAGATAAAACCGCCAAAAAAAGTTGACGTATTTATGGTTGCCCCAAAAGGACCGGGTGCGCTGGTGCGCAGAATGTATGAAGAAGGAAAAGGCGTTCCGTGTTTGGTTGCCGTGCAGCAGGATGCAACCGGCCAGGCTAAGCAGATTGCACTTGCTTACGCAAAAGCAATAGGCGGCACGCGTATGGGCGTAATTGAAACTACTTTCTCGGAAGAAACCGAAACAGATTTATTCGGAGAGCAGGCAGTTCTTTGCGGCGGAGTGTCAGAAATGATTAAGGCCGGATTTGATACGTTGGTTGAAGCCGGGTATCAGCCGGAAATTGCATATTTTGAAGTTTTACATGAATTAAAACTTATCACCGATTTAATTCAGGAGTACGGTATAAGCGGAATGCGCCGCAGAGTTTCAAATACTGCTTGTTATGGAGATTTAACAAGAGGCCCGCGCATAATCAATGAGAGAACGAGAAAAGAAATGAAGAAAATTCTTAAAGAGATACGTTCTGGAAAATTTGCCAAGGAATGGATTAAAGAAAACGAAACAGGAAGGGCTAATTTTAATAGCTTGCTTAAAAATGGAGATGAGCATAAGATTGAAGAAGTAGGCAAACAATTAAGAGAAATGATGCCCTGGATGAAAAAGTAAAAAATTTAAATTATCAGGCGCCAGTAATATAAATTGGCGCCTGAAATCTAAGACTTATGGAAAAGATATTAATATTCGACACAACGCTGCGTGATGGCGAACAAGCGCCCGGAGCCTCTTTGACGCCTGAGCAAAAACTTGAAGTGGCTTTCCAGCTTGAAAAACTCGGAGTAGATATAATTGAAGCAGGTTTTCCTATCGCAAGCCGGGGAGATTTTAATGCCGTAAACTCTGTTTCGCGTAACGTAAAGAAATGCATTATCTGCGGCCTTGCAAGATGCGTTAAAGCCGACATAGAAGCAGTGCACAAATCGCTGATTAAAGCAAAAAAAGCGCGTATACACGTATTTCTTGCTACTTCCAAAATACATCTGCAGTATAAATTCAAAAAAGCCGAAGATGAAATTTTGGATCTGGTGAAATACGCACTTAAATTGTCGCGTAATTACTTTGAAGACATAGAATTTTCTCCGGAAGACGCAACGCGTACCGATAAGGATTTTTTATTCAGAGTTATAGAAACAGCCATAAATGAAGGTGCAAAAACAATTAATGTTCCGGATACGGTTGGCTACAGCTATCCGCATGAAATAAGCTCCCTGATTTCTTCAATAGCAAGCAATGTGCCCAATATAAACAAAGCTGTAATCTCTATACATTGTCATGATGACCTGGGTATGGCGAGCGCTAATTCTCTTTCCGCAATTTTAGGAGGAGCACGGCAGATACATTGCACGATAAACGGAATAGGAGAGCGCGCGGGTAATGCCTCGTTGGAAGAAATAGTTATGGCCATAAAAACGCGAAAAGACGTATTCGGACAGTTTTATAACAATATAAACACAAAAGAACTCTGCCGCACCTCTAAGACCGTGAGCACGCTTACCGGATTTATTGTTCCGCCGAATAAAGCTATAGTCGGCGATAATGCTTTCCGGCACGAAAGCGGCATACATCAGGACGCGATTTTAAAAAAACGCACAACTTATGAAATAATTGACCCCAAGGACGTGGGAATGGAAAAAAGCGGGCTAGTATTGGGAAAACATTCCGGCCACCACGCTCTCATCGCAAGGTTAAAAAATTTGGGGCTTAAACTTGATGAGAAAAAAATAGATCTGGTTTTTAAAAGATTCAAAGAGCTGGCCGACAAGAAAAAAGAAATTTTCGATGATGACCTTATTGCTTTGGTTGAAGAAGAAACAAGGGAAAAGCAGAAAGGCTACGAACTTTTTTCTATTAGAGTTTTTACCGGCACCGACATAAAGCCGGAAGCTACCGTAAAAATAAAATATAAGAAGAAAATATATGAAGCGGCTTCCAGCGGCGATGGGCCGGTGGACGCCTGTTACAAAGCTATAGACAAAATTACTAAAATAAAAACAAAGCTCATTACCTACGGCCTGGAAGCTATCACAAAAGGCAGGGATGCCCAAGGCCTTGCAAGGGTAGAAATACAGGCTAAAGGAAAATATATTCACGGTAAAGGCGCAAGTACCGATATATTAGAGGCATCAGCTAAGGCATACCTTGATGCCTTAAACAGATTAGGCTGATTTTTTATTGTATGAAATACGTCATAAACGTAATTGCTATCCTTGTAGTAGTAATTATAGTTGTTGTTGCCGTAAACTTCAGGAATAACTCAGATGGCCTTCCCTTCCAGTACGAAGTAAAAAAATTTTTTGATGAATTTTCCAAAATGATTAATACAAGAACTGCCAATATCAAATTGGAATGGAAGCCTTCAAGAAGGAAAAAAACCACTTTCATAGACAAGGAAGAAAGGCTGAAGCAGTTCATTCCCGACGTATTTGGCAAATTCAGCGACTCAGACTGGAGAAGTTTCTGGTCGTTTATCTACGACCCTGTTTATGATAAAAAAAGTAAATACGGCGGGAAAAGATACCGCACCAAAGAAGAAATCGAAAATTTTCTTCGCGACCGCTTCCCTATGTTTGGCTATCTTGATGCCGGGCATTGGCAGTATTTCTGGAGCGTTGTCGACGTTAAGTTCGAAAATTAAAGTAACTCACGGTGCACAAAAAATATCCAGCTAAAAGCGAATGGCTAAAAAAAATCCCTTAATATTCGGCCTCATAGGCTTTCCGGTAAAACACAGTTTTTCTCCCGCCATGCACACGGCAGCTTTCAAAAAACTCGGGATAAACGCAAAATATACATTATTTGAAATAGAGCCCAAAGACCTTGAAGATTTTCTGCTTAAACCGGAAAAAGAATTCAACGATACCGAAGGTAACATTTTTCGCGCAGGCGATATTGTTGGTTTTAACATAACTATCCCGCATAAGGTCAGGGCAAAAGAAATATTGAAAAAACAAGCCAATACAAAAAACGAAAACCCTTTCTATGCGGAATTATCCGGAGCGATAAACACAGTAAAAAGAGAAAATGGCAACCTGGCCTATACAAATACAGACGCGCCTGGCTTTTTGTCATCTTTGAAAAAGGAACTTGGGTTTAACCCAAAAGGAGGTAAGGCGTTGGTTATCGCTTGCGGCGGAGCAGGCAGGGCAATCATTGCTGCTTTGAGCGAAAGTGATTGCGGTATTGATAAAATATTCATATTTGATAAAAGCAGAGAGGCAGTGGAAACAGCAAAGAAACATTTTTCCGCCTGCGTTGTTAATTACCCGCATTTAGAAAAAAAATTGGAATTTATTACAGAAAATAAAATTTCTGATACAATAAAGAAAGTAAACTTGCTGGTTAATACTTCTCCGGTTGGCATGAAGGAAGGAGATTGTTCTCCTGTTGATAAAAATATCCTTCATGAGCGTTTGTATGTTTATGATGCAGTTTATAACAGGCAAACGCAGTTGATTGAAGATGCAAAATCGCTTGGGCTTAAAGCTTCCTGCGGGCTTGGGATGTTGTTGTATCAGGGCGTGTATGCGTTTGAATTTTGGACCAAAAAACCAGCGCCAGTTAAAGAAATGGAGGAAGCCTTAAAAAAGGAGATTGGTAAGATATGTTAGAAAAAATCATTATGTTTGTGCTTGGCGGTTGCATAGGAAGTTTCCTGAATGTTTGTATTTACAGGCTTCCTAAAGATATGTCTATTGTCGGGCCGCGTTCTTTTTGTCCGAATTGCAAAAAACCCATACGTTGGTATGATAATATTCCGATAGTAAGTTATCTTATATTAAAAGGAAAATGCCGCTCCTGCAGCGCAAAAATTTCTCCAAGGTACCCCTTCGTAGAGCTTCTTACTGCTGTAATTTTTCTTGTCCTTTACCTGCATTTTGGAATTTGCTGGAACCTGGCAAAGTATATTTTCTTTTTCTGTTTTCTTATAGTCGTTTCCTCTATCGACATAGATTATCACGCTATACCCGCGTACTTGTGTTTCTTGGCAATTGCCATTGGTCTGCTTTTTGACATAAGAGCAACAATTCACTGTATTAAAGTAGGCGCAATGTCCCTGGATTTTAGGCTGCTGCCAATATTCAAATCTGTCAGAGCGTTGCTTTTCGGCTTGGGCTTCACTTACCTTTTTAAGCTATTCGGCGATATATTTATCAACATATATCTAGCGTTTCGCAAAAAAGAATCCATAGAAGGCGAGAAAGAATCTTTGGGCCTTGGCGATGTTGATTTTATGGGCGTGGTCGGAGTTTTCCTTGGAGCGAAAGCAGTTATCTTTGTATTTTTCCTTGCTCCTTTCTTTGCGCTTGCCTATTCTGTTGTGGCGATGGTTTTTAAAAAATCCCATCTTATACCCTATTTGCCGTATTTATCGCTCGCAACTGCTACGATGTTTTTTTGGGGAAACCATATAATAAGGTTTATCGGTATTATTTTTTAGAAGCGGATTGATGAAAAACTAGGCGTATCCGCTTATGGAATGGAGGTAGAAATGAGAATATTAACTGCAGGAGAATCTCACGGCGAATTTTTAAGCGCTATCATAGAAGGTTTTCCCAAAGGTGTGCGTATAGAACAGGATTTTATAAATCAGGAATTAAAAAAGCGGATGTCAGGTGCCGGCCGCGGAAAAAGAATGTTCATTGAAGACGATAAGGTAGAGATTGTATCGGGACTGCGCAATAAAATCACCCTTGGCAGCCCAATAACCATGCTGGTTAGAAACAAAGACGTAAAGATATTTTCCCAGAATAAAGACGAACTGCCGTCTCTTTCTACGCCAAGGCCTGCGCACGCGGATTTATCCGGAGCAATTAAATACAATGAAGCTGATATTAGAAATATTCTTGAAAGAGCTTCTGCGCGGGAAACTGTAGGAAGAGTCTGCGTGGGGGCAGTTTGTAAACAATTTCTTTTAAACTTTGACATAAATATCGCAAGCTTTATTCTCGGGGTAGGCAATGTTATTTCAGATGTAAAACCCAAAAGTGTTTCTGACATAAAAACAAAAATAAAATCCTCGCAACTGAATTGTATTGACCCGAAGAAAGAAAAATTGATGATTAATGAGATAAAAAAAGCGGAAGATGAAAAAGACAGTTTGGGAGGTATTGCGGAAATACAAATAGAGGGCGCGCCCCCGGGGCTCGGCACTTTTATGCATTATAACAGGCGCCTGGATGCAAAGCTTGCGTATTATCTTATGAGCATACCAGCTGTTAAGGGGGTTGAGATTGGGCTCGGGTTTCAATATGCCAAATCGCGCGGAAGTTCTTCGCATGATGAAATTTATTATTCCAAAGCAAAAGGCTTTTACAGAAGCACCAATAATTCCGGAGGCATAGAAGGCGGAATCTCAACAGGCGAGCCGATTATTTTAAGAGTAGCCATGAAGCCTATTGCAACTTTGAGAAGGCCGCTCAATTCAGTGAATTTAATCAGCAAAAAAGCCGAAAAAGCACAAATTATCCGTTCGGACACCTGTGCTATAGCTGCTTGTGCGATTATTGCCGAAAACATGGCTGCCATAGTAATTACAGAAAGCTTTCTTGAAAAGTTCGGCGGCGATACGCTTTCCGAGATAAAAACAGCATACCGTACGTATGCTAAAAACCTTGACAATCTATAAATTTTCTGTAGAATTTTGATTTATATAACTTTTTGGTTGATTTAACGATAGAAAGCATTTTTCAGTTAAGTAAATGGTTTCATAACCCGGAAAACGAAAAAAATAAAGTAAATCAAAGAAATCCTCAAATGTATTCCTCAAATAATTCTCTCGCGCATTTTTTAATATCAGACGATAAACACAATTTTAATATGTCGGAAGCCCCGTAATTTAACAATCTTATAGGTTGATTATAGGTATGAGGAGGAAAATGGAATTAAAGAAACATATTAGCAGAGATTATAGTAACAACCAAAAGGAGGAGAAAATGAAAAAAATCGCATTTTTGATGGTATTTGCGTTAATGTTTTCTATTTCCTGTGCTAAAAAAGCAGAAAAACCGCAGACAGAAATGGAATCAGAAATGATTATGCCGGAAGGCGGCAGCGCATTGGAAACCCAGCCAATTCAAACGCAAGCCCCAGCCGCGACAACTGCGACAAAAGACGCTTTAACGTCGCAGATGCCTGCCCAAACTGTAGCTATTCCTGAGAAGCCGGCGCCAGAAGATATACAGAAAGCGCTAAAGAACGCAGGGCTGTATACAGGAAGTGTTGACGGAAAAATAGGACCGAAAACAAAAAAAGCAATTGAAGAATTTCAATCGAAAAACGGTTTAACCGCCGATGGAAAAGTTGGCCCAAAAACCTGGGAAAAGCTTAAAGTTTATTTAACGCAAACGCAAGAAATGCCGGCAGCTTCCGGCAATATTCAGTAATTTTTATAGAAAGTAGTAAGTTACGAAGGTTGCGCAGGTTGTAAATGTGTAGCACTCGGAACTAAGGAGGTGTTTGATGTTTCCAAGAATTTTATTGACCGCTGTAATTATTTTTGTTTTAGCTGGATGTGCAACGACAAAAAAGCCTGCTGCAGGCAGTGAAACAGAAGAGCTTCAGACGAAAATTTCCGATCTTGAAAAGCAATTGCAGAGCAAAGACGAAGAAATCCGCGATTTGGAAGAAAGATTATCCAAAATAAAAACACCGGATGCAGAAGAAATAGTAAATGCGCAGGAAGTTGATATCTCAAAGGTTACGCCAAAAAGTATTCAAACCGCGCTCAAGAATGCAGGATTTTATTCCGGAGCCATAGATGGCAAAATAGGCAAGAAGACAAAAGAAGCAATCAAGGAATTCCAGAAGGCAAATGGCCTAAAAGCGGATGGGATCGTAGGCAAACAAACCTGGTCGAAATTGCAGAAAAATTTGGAATAATTATGTATAAAAAACAAAAATTTTCCTTTCCGAAGCAGGCCTATTCTCATTTCAGCAGTTTTGGCTTGCTCGGTTTCTTTACGGCAATTTTGATTTATTCAATTTTTATAAGCCCGGTTTTTGCAGGGACTAACGAGGAAAGAAAAAGTGAAGACTTAAAACGCCTCCAGGAAAAATTTACCTGGTGGCCGACCGATGCAAAACCGGAACCTGTAAAAGATGAAAAATCAGGCGGTTACTGGTGGTGGCCAATCAGCCCCGGACAAGCTTCCCCTTGGGGCAATAGAGGTTATGTTTATGTTTACAAGATAATTTTTGATTACAAGGAAGAGGAATTACCTGCGCCCCAGCCCCAGGAAAAGCGGCCATCGCTTTTGATTAAGAAAATAATCAAAAACGTAAAAGTATATTTCAATTTTGACAGCGCTGCGCTGAGAGATGACGCAAGGCAGATATTGGAAAGCGCTGTAAAGACTTTGAACAAAAATCCCGAAACTAACATTTTGATAACCGGAAACTGTGATACCCGCGGTTCAGAAAGCTACAATTTAAAACTTGGCCGAAACCGCGCAGATGCAGTCAAGAATTTCATGATTGAAAACGGTATACCGGAGGAACGTATCAAAATAGTAAGCAGAGGAAAACTTGATGCGGTTGCGCCGGTAACAGACCTTCCGGGCATGCAAAAAGACAGAAACGCCCAGTTTATGATTGCAGAAGTAGAAGAGGTTATGATTCCTTACAACGGAGAAGGAGTCCCTTCTTCGGCGACACAGCTTGAAGAGGGAAAATACGTGGAAGAGCTTGAGGAACCGGTTGAAAGCGAAGTTAAAGTTTCCACCAGAGAGTATACGATAAAAAAAGGCGATACGCTTTGGAAAATAGCAGAACGTGAGTTGGGAAAAGGACACCGTTGGAAATATATTTATGAACTTAACAAGAGCGTTATTAAAAATCCCAACAAACTTAAGGCTGGCCGTAAGATTCTGATACCTGTAGAATAAAATTTTTAAAAATTAAAAACGCTGACGCAAGCAAAACCTGTGTCAGCGTTTTTTAAATATGGGTTTTATATGAAAACTATTGCGCTTTTATTCGTTTCAAATATTTTTATGACTTTTGCCTGGTATGGGCATCTTAAATATAAAAACTCGCCATTATGGATTGCAATATTCGCAAGCTGGCTTATAGCGTTTGTTGAATACTGCTTTCAGGTGCCTGCAAACCGTATCGGTCATTACCAATTTTCGGCAGCACAGCTAAAAACCATTCAAGAAGTCATTACGCTGGTTGTATTTTCCATTTTTTCCGTAGTGTACCTTAAGGAAGGGTTAAAATGGAATTACATTATAGGTTTTTTTATGATAATTCTTGCAGTCGTTTTTATTTTTCACAAATGGTAAATGTTATTAAAAAACATTGCCTTTTTCGTTATATTGCTTTAAAATAAAGTTAATTATGAAGAACATAACTATTCTTATCCTTGCAATCGTTGCGTTTGCCTTTTGCGCTTTTACCCATGCAGATGAAAAAACATTGCCTGATACGGTAGTAGAAACCGGATATTGCGATAGAGACATTAAGCCCTTTCTGGAAACAGCAGCAGGGAAATGGGGGGAATATTTCAGCAAGATATATGGCGAATGCAGCAAGGGGCATATTTCAATAAGAATGGATTCCAACGGAAAAAGCGAAACCTTCAATGATGTCCAGAAAGCAAGTTTTTCTTTTGCAAAAGACCTCGCGCTGATATTTCCTTTGTATACCGCCCAGGTTGAAGTTTTTCCCGCAGAAAATGAAAAATCCTGGCATATTATCCGATGGGAAGCGGAAAACGGAGAAATAACTTCCTACCGGGAAAATTAACCCCCGCTAATTTACCCACTATTTTTCAAAAATACGTATAAAAAGTTTAGAAAACGTTTTCAGTATTACCGCCAATCAAGTTTGTTTTAATCCTTATTATATGTTATTTTCTAGGTAGTTATATTTAAGGAGGGGGTGTTTTATATGAAAATAGCAGTATTTTTTGCGTTATTCATTGTATTTTCTTGTTTTACGGCGCATGAAACTTTTGCTGAATACGCTTCGGAGTCTATTGGCAGCGAAGTCACAATGCACGGGCCATATTCATGGCAAAGGCTGGGTGTTGCTTTAAATGAGAAAACAGGCGATGATCTTATATACGCCTATAGAATGCGGGATAAAACCGCATTTATGGCAATACTTGAGTCTTACGACGTGTTAAGGGTTACCAAAGGTACAAAAGTGCTTGTGCTTGATACCGAAATTCTAAAAGGCAGAGCGCATGTAGTGCTTACTTCCGGATTTTACAAAGGTATGTCCGGGTGGATTCCTGTTGAATGGCTTAGTGGAAATAGCCCATATTATTTTTCCAAAGAAGGTATTGAGGAAAATAAAATCTGATTTTTTCGCTGTATATCTACATTTTTGTTGAAAAAAGCCTTTTCAGGTAGTATCATTATCAAAGATGTGGATATATATGTATGAGGCTTTTAAAGCGGCTTAGTTATCTAAGCCGCTTCTTTGTTTTTAGGCCGCAAGCAGCTTTTATAATTTAGGGTTTATTAAGCGTATGTTCCAGACGTTTTTAGGGAGGTAACAATGAAAAAATATATGTTTTTTTTATTCAGTCTATTTATTGTGGTAAGTTTATGCGTTTATGCGGAAAATCCTTATGATGGCAATGGCTGGAAATTGTTAAGCAGATACATAGAGGGCAGAACCATGCGGCAGGTTTTACTGCAGGGCATTTATGACGGGGCAGCAATTGTGCAGGCAGATAAAGCAAGGGAGGTTTATTCAGGCGCAGGTTTTGAAAACCTTGTTTCAATGGTTGATGAATTTTACAATGACGATAAAAATTTGTCCATACCGGTTACGCATGCTTTTTATGTGGTTTCAATGAAAGCTAAAAACAGGCCAAAGGCTGAAATTGATGAAGCTATAAAAAAATTCAGGGAAGGCTATCGGATGCAATTCATAAAGCCGGAAACCGAGAAAAATAAATAAACTAATCATTCCAGTCCTGTTTAATTTTTTTATTAATTATTTTTTATATAGATTGACATAAAAACTGGATATGATAAATTAAAAATTAATGATAGAACAACGACAGTATCCGCGGATAAATAAATCGGCGATTATTCGTTTTAAGCTTTCAGGAAGCCATCTGGGCATGTCTTCCAGGTGCGAAGATGTTTCTGAAGGCGGCATGCGCCTTTCTACTCTCCAGCGGCTCGATTTGGGCATGAGCCTTACTTTGGATTTTAAACTGGATGATTATATGGACTCAATTACTGCCAAGGCAAAAGTGATATGGCAGGATAACAGGGATAATGCTTATTATCCTTTTGTGGTAGGTTTAAAATTCTTCAAAATCAATTCCGCTGACAGTAAGAAAATACATAATTATGTAAACAAAGTGCTTTGCAAAGAAAATCCGGCGGATACTACCAAAATCAGTAACTAATCTTGCGTTTCCCCGTTTGCCATGAATTATAAAATAAAAAAAAGCATAACAAGGGAAAGCATACTGTTTTTGGTATTTTTAACCGGCATTTTGCTGATAGCGTTAGCGCAGCATTACAAAGCAATAGCCATAGAAAGGCAACCTGCCAAAGGTTTTTTCGCCGGCAAGCTTTTTGTAGTTATCCCTGACAGCGATAACTTACAATCAGGCGCAGGGCATTCATCTGTAGCAAAATTCTTATTTTTATACAAGTTTGGTTTAGCACTGTTGTTTTCTTATTTTCTTTACCTTATTGTTAGGTTAATTCCGTGGGTAAGCAGGAAAATAAAAACGAAATATTCCAATCGGCATTTGACAAAAGGAGGCTTGATTATGAACATCTGGATAAAACAAAATTGGTTTAAGGCAGGGCTATTGCTATGTTTTATAATTATGAGCCTTTCTGTTGCTTATTATTTTGTATTATTTCTGCCTAATAACCAGGGTGTTTCCGCCAAATCAACAGCTAAATCCGCCGGTGAGGTTGTAGAGCTTCAGAACAAGTGCTTTGCTGCAGCCAGCGAATTTTTTAAAGAAAATGGATTTGACCTCAAAAATTCCGGTTTCCAAAATCACTACAATAATAAATTAAACAAATGCTTTATAAATATAAAATCTGCCAAGATGGGAGAAGACGGCCGTTTAAATTTTCATAACGTGTTGTATGATGTTTATAATCGTAAAATGTACGCTGAATATTCCTGGAAACCGGAGGAAGGAAAAAATTATTGGGAAGTTAAGCCGACTACCTGTTTTACTTTAGATAAATCTTGTGCGGCCATAGAAGATTATGAAAATTTCGTAAAAATATATACAGAAGAATAATTTTCCGGATTTTAAAATCCTCTTGCCTAAATAAACCCCTATGCTATAATTCTCTACATTGTAAATAATATTTGGCCATTGCATCTGCGATGGCGCTATTTAGTGCCGAGGTAGCTCAGTCGGTAGAGCGATGGACTGAAAATCCATGCGTGGGGAGTTCGATTCTCTCCCTCGGCACGTTTTCTTTGGCTCGATAATCCATCAGAAAACTACGTTTTTATTCAGTGCCTTGCTTGTATCGGATGTAATGTTGAGAAGCTTTTGCTACCGCAAAAGATTACATACGATTCCCTGCCTGCCGGCAGGCAGGTCTCTCTCGTCACGTTTTATTCTGCTCGCCAGTTTATCCTGAAAAGCTTATTTTTCTTACCGCTCAATTCTCAAAAATACTCAAAATTACCCAATCATTTCAGCGTAATTTCTGATAAATACCGGCATTTATGGCAGGATGTTCGCTGTTGCACTGGTTATATTTTGTGATATAATTAAAAATCAAAGGGGGAAATTATGAATAAAAAAGGATTGATAATTATAGCTTTATTAGTCTTTGGTTTATGCACTTCTTCAATAGCTCAGGAAACTAAAAAACAGAAAGAGCCTTCGGAAAAGGTTAAAAAAGGCATAGAGCTTTTGTATACAGGCAAGAGAGAACAGGCCCGCGAGCTTTTTAAGGGCGCATTTGCTTCTGATCCGGGAGACGGCGACGCGTGTTTCTATATTGGGTTGTCTTATTACGATGAAAATAAGCTTATCACTGCAAAAGAGTATTTTATTAAGGCAAAAAACCTTTATAAGGCAAGAGGCAATGAAGAAGGCGCAAAGCGCGCGCAGGATTTTATCAATATTCTTTCGTGCGAATCTGCCAAGTATTAACATGGTTCAATTGCAAAATTTAATTGGGTATGATTGTAAAAAAGGGGGTAGCATGAAAATATACGGTTTATTGCTAATTTTCTTTTTTTCATTGATATTAGGCTGTGGCATGGCTTTTTCACAGGAAGTTGTAACTATAGCCACTTATTATCCTGCTCCCTTTGGGGTTTTTGTAACCCTTAGGACGATAAACGGGAACAACGAAGTCGTAATAAATAACGACGGAGGTAATCCTAATATAGAATTAAGGCGCATAAATGCTGCAGGCGGCGTACCTTACATAGACTTTACAAACGATACTGTTTCGGATTTTGATTTTCGTTTTATACTGCAAGCTGATAACCAGATGTGGCTGCAGGGTGGAACAACCACTACCGCGCTGGACAATGGCACCCCTGGGATATTAAGAACCGGTGAGCTTTGGGTTTGTCAAAACTACTAACGGCATTTTTGATGCTGGATAAAAAGCAAATTTTTAAAAAGGGTAAAGGCTGGGTTAAGCTAACAGTAAATCCAACGGTTTATCCGCTTTCAACCATATACTCCGCGGGTTACGCGTTTTTAGATAAAGCTTATATTTATATAGATAAAATAAACAGCAGTAAGTTAGCGGTTTGGGTTTTTCCTAAAGACAAGAAAGCCAAATTAAATAATTTAGGAATGGATTTTTATAACGAACTGCTTAATTATGCGCACTATTTTACCAGCCTTAAGGCCAACGCCGACACACTTAAAATATTAATGCAAAAAGCATTATTTTCTGCTGCGCCGTCTTTGTTTACAGAAGCAGCCAGCAAAGAAATCGACGAATTAATTTGTTCGTTGAGTAATCCGGACAGAAATAATAATGTTTCCAAAAAACATGTATCCCTTTTTGCAAAAACACGGAAATAGTTTTTTTATAAGACTGCACAGGGAATTATATAAAAAAGAACTTTTAGCCAGAGCCAGGAAAGAAAATCCCGATCTTGTGGGCGCGGTTCTTCCGCGCGGAAACTATTATCTGGTAGATTTGAAAACAACAGAAAAAAGCGAGTATTTGGTTTTCTTAAATTATTTAATCGGTTTAAACCAAGAAATATGACCAAAGACTTTGCGGTAATTCCATTCAACTCAGGCGTTGTTGCGCAAAAACACCTAATATCCAACATGCTGGGCGGATGGGACATCTTATGCGAGGATGATTTTAGGCTGTTTAGTTCTTTTAAGTGCGATAGAAGCACTCCTTTATTCAACCGGCTATATGAAAGGGGGCTTATCGTTGATGAGCGTAATTTTAACAGAGTGCTCGAAGACTATAGGAGCCTAAACAGCAACCTTTTCTGCGACGCGTCACTGCATATCGCAGTTCTTACCACGCATTGTAATTTGCGCTGCCGTTATTGCCAGGCGCACTCTAGAAAGCCTGAGCGTATGAGTTTAAATGTTGCCCGCCGCGTTATTGACTATATTGCTGAAAGAAAAAACCCCTATATTACTTTGGAATTTCAGGGAGGGGAAGCCACTCTTAACTGGGATGTCCTTACTTTCCTGACAAAAAATATCCGTAAGCTGGAATCTAATAATAAAAAAATTAAAATCACGCTGGTAAGCAACTTGACTGCGTTAAATGCCAAGAAGATGCAGTTTTTTAAAGATTTTAACGTCAGCGTATGCACTTCTTTGGATGGCCCTAAACATATTCATGATAAAAACAGGATTTTCTCAGGCGGCAAAGGAACCTACGAAGTAGTAGCCCGTAATATTAAGAAATTCCGCAAGCAATTCAAAAAACCAGTAAATTTGTTGCCTACTATTACAAGGCACTCGTTAACCGCCTTTAAAGAAATTGTTGATGAGTATGTAAAATGGGGTGAAACAAATATTGCGCTTAGGCCGGTAAATCATCTGGGCAACGCTTGCGGCAACTGGAATAATTTAGGATATTCAGCTGATGAGTTTATAACATTTTACAAAAATGCATTTGAGTATATTCTTAAGCTTAACCGTAAAGGCATTTTCATATGCGAACGAATGGCAAAAGTAATTTTACGAAAAATCTTCAATAAAGAAGATCCGTACTATGTTGACCTTATGAGCCCTTGCGGGGCAGGAAGAGGCCAAATTGTATATATGCCGGATGGCAGCTGTTACCCTTGTGACGAAGCAAGAATGGTAGGAGAAGAGATGTTTAAACTGGGCAATATTTTAAATGAAACCTATGAAGGTCTGGTAAAAAAAGAAAATCTATTGCATCTTCTGGAAACTTCGGCGGTAAACCTGTGGGACTCTACGTCGGTGTTTTCTCCCTGGATAGGAGTTTGCCCTGTCCTAAATTATGCGGAGCAGAAAAATTTTGTTCCTAAAATACACTGTTCTTTTATTTATAAAATAAGTACATTCCAATTTAAATATATTTTTGAAAAAATTGCCAAAGGGGGGCAAGATTTAGAAATATTAAAAAGTTGGGTTACTAAAAAGGAGGTTGACGATGAAAAAGGGCAAGGATAAAAAAAGGGTAAAAACTTTTAAGAAAAGTATAAAGCATTTCATCAAGGATGAAGACGGTTTTATCGAGAAAGAAAAAATAATTAAAATCGGCCTTGGGACAATTTCTGCCCTTACGGTTGCCGGTTCTTTGGCTGCACCGAAACAAGCATATGCCGATCATAGCGATACTCCGGCCGGAAAGTATATGGATGAAGAGGCAGTACCGGGCACTAACTGTTCAAAGTTGGTAGTCCGTGATCATGCTCACGGAGACCACAACAGCGGAAAATAAAACCGCTGCGTTTTTATTCAGGATTATTGGTTAAAACCAAAAGGATTTTGCTACAGCCGAAGCCATACGGTTGTTTGCGCTTGTAGCTGGCTGATAATAAAAGGAGGCTGTTATGAAGAAGTATATGTTATTGCTTTTATTTCTTTTTTTACCTCTTGTCTTATTTTCTCAGGACAACAAAGAAAATGTAACCCCAAGTAGTATAACCGATGAAGCCGGCAAGGAGAGTGTGGCTCCTTTTACGCCGAAAGAACCCACTTTTAACCTGGAAAGAGAGTTTAAGTTCGGCAAAGAAGTAATTAAAAATAATGGTTTTATGAAAGTTTTTCAAACATACCAGGCTGTAAGAAGCGAAAAGCTTTCTACCTGCGGGGCATCCACAGAATGCAAGGCGGCAGTCCCGGCGCTGCTTGCAATACGTTATACCGGAGAAGGCCGTTGCAAAGATATAAAAGACCAGTCATTGCAACAACTCTGTATGGCGGTTAACTCAAATAATTGCGCAGCATTGCCTGGAGACCAGAGAAAATTTTGCCAAAGCTTTTTATCCGGCGATATAAATGGCTTAGTGACGGCATCAAACAGCTTAGAGATAGTGGGTTCCCTGGGTTTTCCCGTAAGAAAACCGGAAGCGGCTTTAATGCTGGGTATATACAGCGGTTTTAAATCCTATAGCATTATTGCGTGTGAAAAATATACTAATCAGGAAAAAATGCCTTTGTCCAGGAAACTTGCCTGCAAAGTAATGTTCGCTTCAGACCCGGACAGGGAAGCGGCTGATTTAGGAAGCGATCTGGCAATGTTTTTCGTTACGCGCTACAGAACTAAACCGGAGCTTTGCGAATCCGTTGTTGATAGTGCGATAAAAGATGCATGTAACGACAAAAACATCAAAGATTTGCGCGATGTTTGGTGAGTGTAAATCTTAATTATTGTCTTACCTTAAATTACGCAGTGCTGCCATTAGAAATTCCAGGAATTTAGTGGTGCTTACGGCTGCTCCCAGCAGCATGAAAGGGGCAAAGGGCACGCGGGTATATTTATTTTTTTCCGAAGAAATAATATAGGCAAGAATAAGAGTAATTATTAAATATCCCGTAGTGTATTTTATGAAATCTATAATTTGCTTTAGCGAGATAACTTCAGGCATAAATAAGGATTTTGTTATTATGCCTGTAAGCAGTATTAAGATAAGCAATACCATATATTTAGCCTTTGTCGCCAGCCGGCACAAAAAATAGCTTAATAAAATAAACCCAAAAAGCACTATAGTGTTATTCTGGGGAATATATTTTGCAACAAGCGGACCGATAAAAAAAGATAAAGAAAAAAAGATAGCCCACATTTTTATAAAACGCGTAAGGCTTTGCCGTGAAATCATATATTTAAAAAAATCTTTTCTGTGATAAACAATATCTCTTATTGATAACGGCAACATGGCGATGAAACTTATCAGGAAGATATTAGCAAAGAGTGCAAAACAGGGTAAAAATAAAACATAGGCATTTTTATCCTGCATCAAAAGAAAGCAATAAAGGAAAAATAATTTTGCATCTCCAGCTTTCCATGTGCCAAAAGTATAAAGAACAAATCCTAACATTAATCCCGTCGCAAGATTAATGATTAACGCTAAAGATAATTTAAATGTTCCTATAGCGAAGAATACAGAATATAATACAATCGCGATGCCTAGAATAACAATAAGGTGGGTATTTTTAATTTTACCTTTTCTGATGTCGGTATAGGTAGTTAATATTCCGGTAATAGCTATTAAGAGATAAATATATATAGACATAATGCTAAATATAACGCATTATAGCATGCAGTATTATTAATGAATAGTAATAAAGAAATTTCACCTTCCGAAGTCAGCCTTAAGCTCGCCGATAAAAATGACTTGAAGCAGCTTTGCGCATTTTCAAAACGCATGCGGCGCCAGAATATCAATATTTTTCCGGTTGATGAAACTGAAATATTTGAAAAATATCGCGCTTATAATACTAACAAATTAAACCTTTTTATTTTAAAGCATCAAAAATCTATTGTGGGCTGCGCCGGATATCTCTCATATAACGGTATATTAAACGGCAAAAGCATAAGCGGAATTATTGCAAGTTCCGGTATAGTCGATCCTGTCTATAGAAAATTATTTCCTACCGCTACTGTCTTATTGGGGAATAGCTACAAGACATTGGTTTTGAAACAAAAATTATTTGCATTATTTTTCCCGCTCGATGAAGAAATGGCTTTAGCTTACAAAAAAAGGCCTTTCGAGCATTTTGCTGATATCTATCGGTTTACCAATCCTTTTATTGCCAGGATTAACCCAACCGTTAAGCCTTCCTTGATGGAAATAAAAAAGATTAACCGTTTTGACAAAAAAGACATGGACAAATTCTTTAAAAGAGTCTCCAGCCAGCACTATTTTCTGATGCACACTGATAGTATTTTTTTAAACCGTAAGTATGCCAATAACCCTTTCCGCAGTTTTACGATATTAACAGCTACTATAAAAACTAAATTGGTGGGTTATATTGTTGTTGAAAAGATAGGCACGGATATTTATATAGTAGATATGGTTGTAGATTTGAATTATCCATCGGCAATGTTGTACCTTATGTTAAAGTCTTTTAGTTATTTTGATACCAGAACAATTACGAATACTGTTATCTGCGCCACGCACCAAAGTTATGTGGATATTCTTAAAAAAGCCGGTTTCTTTTGCTCCTGGACGCGCGAATGCCTTTTTTATCCGGGAGTGCTTGAGTTTTTTAAAATGAACAAAAAAGATTTTGATTCTTCAAACAAACAGCTGTATCATTTTAATGGTTTTGCAAGGCATTTATATTAGGCGGCTTAATTCCAAAAATTTATGAATCACGTTATAACCGGTATTTCTTATGTTCCAGCTAAGCAACGCGATGCGCTTATGTGCCTTGAAGAGTCAATGCGCGTTGCGCTTTCCAACAGTAAACTTAAAATCAGCGCCAGAACAGGCAGCAACATAGGGATTTTCCTAGGCACTACATTTAGCAATTTCAGCATAAGAAAAAATAATTTTGATAAATTTAATAAATTAGGGATAAGGGCGGTTAATCCGGCAGATTTCCCCAAACTGCTTATTTCTTATTTAGGAGGCTGTCTTTCTATCAAATTCGGCACAAAAGGCGCAATGAGCGTTTTGTCTTCAGGCTCATCCAGCGGTTTGGACGCCTTAAGCCAGGCTTTGTTCTTTCTCGAAAGAGATAAAAAGAATATTGCCGCAATAATTGAACTGGATGAAAGCTGGGAGGGTGAAAGTTTACCCGAGATAAAGGCAAGTACATGTTTTATCTGCGAAAATATAGCAGTTGGAAGCCGCAGGAAAATTTACGCAGACATCCTTGGAATTCAGGATTATTTTGAGGAGGAAAACAAAGTTTCCGGCGTTAGTGAATGCATAAAAGAAGTATCTGAGCTCTTTTTATCAAAAAAAGATAAGCCGCAATTTTTAAGTTCTGCGGCATTAAACAGCGATAAGTATTTTTTAGAGAAAAAGGCTTTGCAAAGTGTTTTTCCGGATAAGAACAGTAAGCTTATTCCTGCTAGGGCCGCCACAAATTCCGGATTAAAAGCGCTTTATGATGTTTTTAAAAGCAAAAAATTTACATATTTAAACAAGGAAAAAATGCCTGTATCTTTGTTTCTTAGCGCGGGCAGAGACTCAAATAGTACGTGCCTGGCAATGAAACTTGCCGGGCTTGTTAAATAACAATCAATTAAAAAGAGGAGCATTATGGCTAAAGAAAAAGCCGCAAAAAAAGAACCGTCTGTAAACGCTGGAGCCGGTGAAAGAAAAGAAATAATAAAAATAATCAGCAAGCTTACAAAGATAACAGAAGATACTATAGATAAAAACAGCAGCGTGCATTTTACCGAATCAGGTATTGATTCGTTCGCCCTGGTTGAGGTAGTTTTTGAAATAGAAAATAAGTTTGAGATAAGCATTCCTCAGGATAGCCTTATTTCCGTAAAAAATGTAGATGACCTGGTTAAGCTTGTAGTTAAAATGCGCAAGAAATAAAAAATAATTTTATGGCCAAACGGGTTGTAATCACTGGATTGGGGGTTGTGTCTTCGCTGGGCATAACTGTTTCTGATTTTTGGTCTAATCTAATCAAGGGAAAATCAGGGGTAAGCAATGTCAGTTCGTTTGATACTTCGCATCTGGAGCGGCATTGCGGAGGAGAGATACAGGATTTTGTTATGCCTGACTATGACGACTTATCTAACGCTAAGTTAACCCGCAGCCAGCAATTCGCTGTTTGCTCTTCTTATCAGGCGATAAAAGACGCAGGCATTAAAAGCCCCAAAGAAGCAGGTCTTATTTTAGGCACTATTGTAAGCGGGGGAGAATACATAGGAAAAGAAGGTGTAGGAAAAGATAATTATCCTGCTTATAAATGCGCTGCCGCGGTATTTAAGGCTTTAGGCCTTGGCAAGAGCGCGTTTACCATATCCGGCGCCTGCGCCGCGGGAAATTACGCGATATCCCTTGCATACGAAAGAATAAAAAATGGTTATGATAATTGTATCATAGCAACGGGCGCTGATTATTTTGCGCTTGGAACTTTTGTCGGTTTTTATAAGTTATTTTCCCTGGCGCCTTTTAAATGCCAGCCTTTTGATAAAAACAGAAAAGGCGTTATGCCTGCTGAAGGCTCCGGCGCTTTGGTTGTTGAGAGTCTTGAGAGCGCAGAAAAAAGAGGCGCGCGTATTTATGCGGAAATTTTAGGATACGGCATGAACACGGATTCTTCGCACCCTCTTATACCGTCAGAGAAAGGTATTTTCAATTGCATGAAACAAGCGGCAGAGTATGCCGGAATAGAGGTAGGAAGCATCGATTATATAAATGCGCACGGAACAGGAACTATTCCTAACGATAGAGCTGAATGCTGGGCTATAAAAAAGTTATTCGGTAAAAAACATTATAAAAAAGTAGCAGTCAGCTCAATTAAATCAATGCTTGGCCATGCGATGGGCGCAGCCTCTTCTTTTGAGTCTATCGCCTGCTGCCTTAGCCTAACTGCCGGGGTAATACCTCCCACCATAAACTATGAAACGCCTGATCCTGAGTGCGATATAGATTGTGTTCCCAATAAAGCACGCAAGCAAAAAACCAGGATAGTTATGAATAATAGTTTTGGTTTTGGCGGAATGAATTGTTCGCTGGTTTTTGCAGCTTATAAGTAATTTATCGGCCTATTTCTGGGAAATCCAATAGCCTGACAAATTGGGAATTATTTGAAATAAAATAAAAATAAATTTGACAAATCGTCAAATATACGATACACTAGCATTAGACGCAAATTACGACGGATATTTCTTTCTGGCAGGCACGAAAAAGAGAGGTTTCGAAAACAAGAAGTTTATTCGTGTAAATCCGTCATAAAATCGCGGTAATCAGTGTTAGTGTATGTTTAGATTTAAAAGTATTTCCAGCCGGTTTAAGCATTTCCCGCCCTCTACGACAGCGGTTTTCATTTTACTGCTTTGGTTTTTGATATTACCACTTCCATATGCCTTTGCAATTTTTGTAAGTGTTGAAAACATAGAGGATGCTCATATAAAAAGAATCGCAATTTCTCCGTTTGATGAAGGCCTCATGTATGTAGGTTCAAATAATTCCCTTTTTAAAAGTAAAGACTGCGGAAAAAGCTTCGAAAAGATATATGTATTCAAGGACGAGGAATTAACTGATATTGTTTTTGACCCCCAGATTACCGGCGTATGTTATGTTACTGCAAGCCGGCATGTTTATAGATTTGGCGAAAAACAGGAAATGATATTTTCGGCGCCAGAGGAAGAGCTGATTTTAAGCATAGCAAAATATAAAGGTGAAATATATATGGGAACAAACGCAGGGTTATATTTTATTTCGGGAGATATCCTAAAATGGCAAAAAATCGGTGGGCTGTTTGATAACGTTTCAATATATTTTCTTGAACCCGCAGAAAATGGCTTATATTTGGCTACCAGCAAAGGGGTGTATTTTTTGAAAGATAAAAATACCATTCTCCGGCTGTTTGTAATAAGGGAAAAAGAAACAGAGGGGGAGGAAGAAAGCGGAATAGTTCCAAATATAATCAAGATAGATATTTTCGATAGCAAAAAAATCTGGCTTGGCACCAATAAAGGATTATTCTTGTCAAAGGATGAAGGAAAAACGTGGAATAAGTTTTACGCGGATAGCATAAACAACATTATTGTTTATGCTATTGCCCAGACGCTTCTTGAGAAAAATTCTTTGTATCTCGGTTCTTCAAAGGGGCTGTTTAAGGTAGACCTGCAGAATGCTTGCGCAAGAAAAATTTCGGAAGGGCTTTATTCCAATGAAATTTTCTGGACAGTGTTTTCTAAAGAAGGAGAAATTTATTTAGCTACTTCCCAGGGTTTGTTTAAGAATGTATATTTCAGCCCTTCTTCAGACAAAAAAACTTTGCAGGAAGTCTTGGCCAAGGAGCCTTCCATATACGAAATTCAGCAGGCAGCACTGCGTTATAATGAAACTCATCCCGATAAAATAAGAAAGTGGCGTAATGCCGTGAAGTTCAGGGCATTATTTCCTACAATAAGCCTTGATTATGATAAGACAATAGATTACGACACCGGAGCGGATAAATATTATATAGGCCCCAGAGATTGGGGAATATCTTTTTCCTGGGACGTAGGAGACCTCGTGTGGAACAGTTATGAGGACGATATAGACACAAGGAGCCGGCTTAATACGCAGTTACGCCTTGATATACTTGATGAAATAAACAGGGTGTATTTTGAAAGGTTAAGGCTTAAAAAAGATATAACCTGCGGCCATTTTGCCGAAGAGGAGCTTTTTCAAAAAGACTTGAGATTACAGGAATTAACTGCTATTATAGATGGGTATACAGGAGGGTACCTTACGAAAAGAATTCTTGAGCTAAGCAGCCGACAAAAAACCAATGCAAGATAAACCGATAGTCCTGATACTTTGCGGAGGCAGGTCCTTGCGGCTTTGGCCGCTTTGCGAGTGTAAAAGTAAAAATTTTCTTGATGTCTTCGGTTTCTCCCCTTTAGAGCTTACCATAAAACGTTTCCTTAAAATAACTTCATCCGACAACATTTTCCTTATTGCAAACGAAAACGAAAAAAGCGCCCTGCTTAAATTTAAATTGATAAAAAAGGAAAATATAATTTTTGAGCCGGAAAGCAAAAATACGGCAGCCGCGATAATGCTTTCCTTGGCGCACCTCAAACAAAGATTCGCTTCAGACAAAATCGTTATTATCTCCCCGGTAGATCATCTCATCAAAGAAACCAAAGAATTTTACGGCGCGCTTGATAAAGCTATAGGCATTGCCGAAGAAGGGTGGATTTCTACTTTCGGAATTGAGCCCGACGCCCCAACGCCAAATTTCGGATATATCGAAGTAGAAGAAAAAATAGAAAAAGACATTTTTTCGATAAAAAAATTTGTGGAAAAACCAACCCGCCTTGAAGCGGAAGAACTGATACGGCGCGGCAATTCTTTTTACAATAGCGGGATGTTTATTTCCCGTATTTCTACGCTTGATAAAGAATATAAAAAATATTATTCTTCCTACAATGATTTTATAAATATCTTTGCAGGAGGCGTTTATGAAAAAAACTTATGCAGTTTATATAAGAAAATAGAAGATTTGCCTTTCGATAAGACAATCATGGAAAAAACAAAAAATGTAAGGCTTATAAAGGCTAGTTTTTTCTGGAGAGATTTCGGCACCTGGCATGCAATATATGAGTCATTACCCAAAGATAAATCAGGAAACGTTACCAAGGGCAAAGTTTTTATTTATAATGGCAATAACAACCTTATATATCTGAATAATTTAAAAAAGAACGTTCTTGTCGTAGGCCTCGAAGACGTTTTCTTTGTAGACACCGAAAATTATACCCTGCTTACTAACCGCCGCAATCTGGATAATCTTAAATCTGCCTTAAAAGAGTTCAAAGTAAAATTTAAATAACTTCTATCAGGCTGCGTTATTACCTTGCATGGCTTATTTCTCGGGTCTTGTATACTTAAACATTTCGTCTATAATATCAAAATATGAGTTATTTTTACGGTCCGGTTCCATCAAGAAGGCTGGGATTTTCTTTGGGTGTTAGCGTAACGCCCAAAAAAGCTTGCACGCTTGATTGCATATACTGCCAGCTTGGCAAAACCACAAAAAAGACGATAAAAAGGTTTTTTTATGTCGATATATTGGAGCTTAAGAAAGAACTCGCAAAGATAATTGCCGGTTGCCCCAAAATTGATTACATATCGATATCGGGTTCGGGCGAGCCTACACTGCACAAAAGGCTTGATAAAATAATTACTGCCATAAAAAGTGTGACTAATAATAAATACCCGGTTGCCGTTATAACCAATTCGTCGCTTTTGTATCAAAAAGAAGTAAGGCAGGAGCTTAAAGGCGCAGATTTGATAGTGCCTTCCCTTGATGCTGCGGCAAAAAAGACTTTCTATTTAATAGACCGGCCGCATAAACAAATAACTTTTCAAAAAATAATAAGCGGCCTGATTAACTTACGGAAAGAATTTAAAGGGCAAATCTGGCTTGAGATAATGCTTTTAGGTGGCATTAATGACTCCCTGGAAGAGGCAAGTAAGTTCAAGCGCCTTGTGAATAAAATTAATCCCGATAAAATTCAACTTAATTTACCCATCCGGCCGGCAGGCGTTGATATAGCTCTTCCGGATTACGCAAGGGTTAAGAAAATAAAAAAAATAATCGGCAAGAAATGCGAAATTGTATCTTCTTTCTATAAAGAAACACAAAAAAAATTTTCGCAAAGCGTGCAAAAAGATATTATAAAATATTTAAATATAAGACCGGCTACAATGAAAGATCTTGAAAAATCCGTAGGCCTCAAAAAGCCTGTTTTGGCCAAACAAATTAAAAGAATGCTTGATTTGAGACTTATAATGAAAAGAATGTATAACCGTAAAATATATTTTGTATGCGATAGGGCGGTATGATTAAAGAAAATTTCATAAAAATCAGAAACGAAATCCCGGCAAATGTAGAATTGGTGGTTGTCGCTAAAACGCGCACCATTGCGGAAGTAAAAGAGGCAATTTCTGCAGGTGCTACGATAATCGGCGAAAATTATGTTAAAGAAGCAGAAGATAAATATGCTGTAATCGGCAACAAAGTTAAATGGCATTTAATAGGGCATTTACAAAGAAATAAAGTTAAAGACGCAGTAAGAATTTTTGATATGATGGAGAGCCTTGATTCGCTGGATTTGGCGGCTGCAATAAATAAAGAGTGCCGAAAAGTGCAGAAAGTGATGCCGGTGCTGATTGAGATTAACTCTGCGGCCGAATGGCAAAAAGCCGGAATTTTACCGGAAGAGCTTAATGCATTTGTGGAGGAGTTGTTAAAATTAAAGACCATAAAACCAATGGGTTTAATGACTATGGGTCCATTGTTGAAAAATCCGCAAGATATGAGGCCTTATTTCGAAAAAACCAGGGAAGCATTCGAAAAAGCGAAAAAAATTTTCGCACTCCCCGATTGGAAATTTCTTTCAATGGGCATGAGCGATAGCTATAAGGTGGCGATAGAAGAAGGGGCTAATATGGTGCGCGTCGGCACCGCTATATTTGGTAAGAGGGAATAATGAAATTAAAAATAATTTTCGATAAAGAAAGAACAGACGACAGGTTTGAAAGCGGATGGGGTATAGCTTATTTGCTGGAAGATACGCTTTTCGATACAGGAGAAAAATTTGATTATTTGTTGAATAATCTTAAGGCGTTCGGTATCTTTCCTGATACGATAAAAAATGTCGTCATTTCCCATAATCATTGGAATCATCGTTCTGGTTTGTGGGATTTGCTTAAACTAAGGCCGGATTTGAAAATATACGGCTGTTCTGATTTCCTTCAGGAATTTAAGGATAAACTAAATCTTTCCAATTTTACCGAAGTAACAAATTTCAGCCGGATAAGTAAAGATATCTATACAACCGGGCCGTTTAAAACCCTGTATAAAGCTGACCCTATACTTGAGCAGTCGCTTATAGCAAAGACAAAGAAAGGAATATCGATAATTTCTGCCTGCAGCCATATGAGTTTAATTGAGCTGGTGAACAGAGCAAAATTTCTTTTTGCCGGAGAGAAGATAAATTTTTTAATCGGCGGTTTCCATCTTATAGAAACCGATAACCGCCTGATAGAATATCTGGTTAAAGAAGTAAAAAATATGGGCGTTTTAAATGTAGCCGCCGGCCATTGCAGCGGCTATGAGGCTATACAAGTGTTTAAGCAGCTTTATGGCGAAAATTTGATTGAGATAAAGACAGGCATGGCGCTTGAAATATAATTATGCAAAGGGAATTAACTATTAAAAACAAAGTATTTTTAACCTCAGTCCTTTTATTTATTTTCTTTTGCGGCTGTACCGATGCCGGAGATTATGTAGGTGTCACGCATGGTTACCTTACATTAGGGATGAATCAAAAAATAGGCAGCGGCGGAGAGAAGAAAAAATTCTACGCGCTCGATGAAACAACCGTTATTGCCCCTGGTGAATTGAAGCAGGCTGTCCGTGATAAAATAGGCTTACCGGATAAAGTTCAAAGCAACAATGAAGGTTATGAAATCTGGATATATGAAGAGAGGAATATAAAACTTTTTTTCGAAAAAGAAAAATTTAGAGAATGGGCTTACCTAAAGTAAAGGCTCTTGCCGGAGGCTTTTATTCAATTCCCTTACGAAATTCTTTATTTCCCAGAAATCCCGGATATTTTTCCCCCCTCCTGTCAGCTTATGAAACCCAAAGATTGAATTATTCTGCAGCAGAGGCTCGTTGAATTCTTTCGGATATTCTTCAAACAATGTTGTCCCCGGTACCGGAGAAAATTCAGCCAGAGAAACCCGCGCTCCCAAAGAGTTTAGGAATTCGACGTCTTTTTTTAAGTTATTCAAATCCTGCCGCGGGAAACCCAATAGCAGATAAACGCTAAATTCCCCGTTTTTAAAACCAGCGGCCTTAAGCAGATTTATGCCTTCTATGAGGTCCTGCCTGTTTACTTTATCGCCCCAGAGCTTTTGCAGAGAGGGATTCAGGGTTTCAAGGCCAAAATGCGGATTGGTAAAGCCAGTTTTCTTTAAAAGCAAAGCTAAGTTACAATCGAGAAATCTTAAGTGCAGGGCGTTGGGCGTATGAAAATTAATATTTAGTTTCAGTTCATCTATTTTTTTAAGCATGCTTTTCGCATATGTAGGTTCGTAAAAGAAAGCATCGTCATAAAGTACAAAATTTTTTATTCCTTTTACGGCATATTTTTTGATAAAGTCTATAACTCTTTGCTCCGGCAGCCTGAAAAATCCGGGAAAAAGTTTCTTTATGGCGCAATAATTACAATTAAAAGGGCATCCCCAGGAAGTCCTTAATACCACGTAATCAAGCTTTGTATAAAAATCTTCATATGCGGGCAGGCTTTCGTAAAGCTTGGTATAATTAAAGTCCACGCCTATTGTTTCAAAAAATTTTTCAAGATGTTCGTTACTAAATACCAAATCGCAGCCGCTTGTTTCTTTTGCGTGGGTATTGCATAAAGTTGCATAGGTGCCTCCCAGAATTATTTTTGCAGAAGGGAAGTGTTTACGCAGTATCTTTACCGCTTCCCTTATCCCGGGATACCAGTATGTCATGGAACTTGTGATTAATATGTAGTCAAATTTTTTATCCGGAAGCTTATCTTCAAAATCTTTGATGCTTATTCCGTACCTTTTAAAATAACGCGGTATGGATTTAAATATTTCAGGTTTTTGAACTATTTCATTGGGGTATTTGCCTCTGCCAAAGGTAGCTTCGGTTACTTTTATGTCGAGGCAGTCTATATAGTCTACATTTACGCCATTTTCCTTAAGGTAATTAAGTATGACCAAAAAACCATATGGTTTCAGCCAGAAATCATAGGCCGCAAAATCGTATATCCAGGGGTTAATTGCAAGGATATTCATAAATATAATTATAACAGATGTGGTATAATATTAAATTAAATTAGCCTTATAAGGATTTATAAAAATAAAATGATAGCGGGAATTTTTAAAAACACAATTAAACGTTACAGCCTCATAGAGCGTAAAGACCGGATATTGCTTGGAATTTCCGGCGGACCAGATTCTATTTTTATGCTTCATCAGTTCCACGCTATCGCCAAGGATTATAAATTACACCTTGTGTGCGCCCATTTTAACCACGCGCTGAGAAGCGAAGCAGACAGTGAAGAGGAATTTGTAAAAAATATATGCAAAGACCTTGGAGTTAGGTTTGTAAGCGAGAAGAAAGATGTTAACAAATTCTTTGATGGCGATTCGCTTGAGCAAACTGCAAGGAATTTACGGTATGATTTTTTCCTAAACTTAAGCCGCCACTTTAAAATAAAAAAACTCGCCCTGGCGCATCATAAAGACGACCTCATAGAAACGGTTCTTATGCGTATCATAAGAGGCACCGGCCTTAAGGGGCTTAGGGCATTTTCGCCTAAATCAAAATTTAAGGGCTTAACCGTGATAAGGCCGCTTATCGAAATGCATAAAGAAGAAATTATTAAATGGCTGGAGAATAAAAATATATCTTATTGCGTAGATAAAAGTAATTTTGAAGACAAATTCCTGCGTAACCGCATAAGACTTAAACTTATGCCTGTACTTTACGAAATTAATCCAAGCATTGCGCAAAACTTATACAACTTAAGCTCGTCGGTTTCGCTGGACTACGATTTTATCCATACATTCTCGCAAAAAGAATTCGAAAAATTAAAAAGAGGTGAAACAAAAAGGGAGATAAAACTTGATTTGGAAGGGCTTAAGAAAACACATTCCGCGATATTTAACAATATAATAAGAATAGCCATCGAGGAATTAAAGGGGGATACACGTAAGCTGGAGCTTCGGCACCTTGATGAAATAAAGGATTTGATTGAAAACAGGCCGTTGGGAAGTATAGTCCATCTGCCCGGGCTTTCCGTCCGTAAAGAAGAAAAACGCCTCGTTATACAAACCTTGATTTTATAATCTTATAAAGTATAATACCTACCTATGGAAAAGAAGAAAAAAGAGCAAACTCCCCGGCCTAACCTCTTAAGAGGCGGCTTTTTCTGGATTCTTATTCTTCTTGGCGTAATGTATGTAACCAGCCTTTTTAATTCCGGAATGGGCGGATTAGCCAAGAAGTTAAGTTATACGGAATTTTACTCTAAAGTGGAAAATAACCTTGTTAAACCGGAGATAAAATCAGTCAAGAAAACCGAAAATACCATTCAAGGAGAATATACAGAGAAAGCCGGCGGCGGACGGTTTTATGTCTATGTGCCTGAAGACGACAAAGACCTCGTTCCGCTTTTAAGAAAGAACGTGCAAAATTTTGAAATCGAGCCTCCCCGCACATTCCTTACCCAGCTTATTGTTTCTCTTATTCCAATGGCGCTTATTATAGCATTTCTCTGGTATTTTTCTTATAAAGGCAATCAGCTTGGTTCGCGCATGTGGACTTTTGGAAGAAGCCGCGCGCAAGTTATAGAAAAGGAAAAACAAACCCGTATTACTTTTAAGGATGTTGCCGGAATAGATGAAGCAAAAGAAGAATTAACCGAAGTAATAGAATATCTTAAAGACCCGAAAAGATTTCAACGCCTCGGCGGACGCATTCCTAAAGGTGTTATACTTGTGGGCCCTCCGGGATGCGGTAAAACTCTTCTTGCAAAAGCTGTTGCGGGAGAAGCGGAAGTGCCATTTTTTAGCGGAAGCGGCTCTGATTTTGTCGAAATGTTTGTCGGCGTTGGAGCTTCTCGTGTGCGCGATTTGTTTGACCAGGCAAAAAAAGCGGCCAAGGTGGCAGGGCGGGGCAGTATTATTTTTATCGATGAGATAGATGCCGTAGGCAGGCAGCGGTTTGCCGGAATAGGCGGCGGGCACGACGAAAGAGAGCAGACTTTAAACCAGCTTTTGGCGGAAATGGATGGTTTTCAAACCGAAGAAGGCATAATTGTTATGGCGGCGACAAACAGGCCAGATGTATTAGATTCTGCGCTTCTTCGTCCCGGAAGATTCGACAGGCACGTAATTGTAAACTTGCCGGACATTAAAGGAAGAGAAGAAATACTTAAGGTGCATACAAGAAAGGTAAAACTTGCAGCGAGCGTTGATTTAAAATCAATAGCGAGCCAAACCCCGGGGTTTTCCGGAGCAGATTTGGAAAACCTTTGCAATGAAGCGGCTCTTTTAGCTGCGCGGCACAATAAAGAATCGGTAGAGCAGCCTGATTTTGAAAAATCAATTGAAAGATTAATGATAGGGCCTGAAAAGAAAAGCCATATTATGTCGAGAAAAGATAAAGAAATTACCGCGCTTCACGAGGCAGGGCATGCGCTTATCTCTCTTTTGCTGCCTGAGCTTGACCAGCCAAAAAGGGTTTCGATAATCCCAAGGGGCCTTGCCGGAGGATACACTTTTGCTCCGCCCCTTGAGGATAAACATCATTGGTTCAAAAATGAAATACTTGCGCGTATAGTATTTGCGCTTGGGGGAAGAGCTTCGGAGGAAATAAATTTGCACGACATAACAACCGGTGCGCAGGACGATTTAGAGAAAGCAACCCAGATGGCGCGGCATATGGTTACAAAATTCGGTATGTCGGATAAGCTTGGCAATATCACTCTAGGCAGACGCGAAGGCCCGGTATTTTTAGGCAGAGACATCCTTGAAGAAAAAAACTATAGCGAGGAAACCGCGCGCATAATAGACGAAGAAGTAAAAAAAGTTTTAGATGACTCATATGTAAAAGCTAAAGAATTGATTATGCAAAATATAGACAAGCTGAAAGCTTTGTCTAATGCTTTGCTTGAAAAAGAAGTGCTTGACGGAGAAGAAGTGAAAAAAGTAACCGGCTTGCCTAAAGAAACGAGTAGCCAAAAAAAAGAGTCTGCGTAATTACCTTCAAATTTCAAAATCGTAGATGATAATCACTCCTTTAAGTATAGAAAACGAAAAAATCGCAAAAAGTTTATTGTCTTCTGTCGGCGTAAGCCGTGAAGGAATAGATATACTTTCTCTAAAGTGCGTGTATAGCGCTTTTAAGATAGAAGGCATTAAATCCTGGGAAGCAAATATTATAAAACAGCATTTGCTTTCTTTGGGAAGCGACAGCGCCGTTGAAAGAAGCGCTTTGATTAAGGATAAAAAAACAGATACCATAATATTTGGAAATATCTCCCAGCTTAAGAAGTTATGCTCAAAATTGAAAAATCAGCCTTTTAACCTTAATGAAATTTCACAAACCATTTCTTTGTATCTGGATAATTTATTTAAACAGGAATTTGTCCTTAGGGTGCGCGATAAAACAATAAAAATAAAAAAGCCTCTTCTCTGCGGTATAATTAACCTTACAACGGATTCTTTTTCCGGAGACGGGCTGCTTGCAAAAGCTTGCGGCAATAAACTTAAAGATTTGGTTTTAAAAAAAATAGAAACAATGGCAAAAGACGGCGCGGCAATGATTGATATTGGCGCTGAATCATCAAGGCCTTATTCGCATCCTATACCGGAAAAAGAGGAAATTGCAAGAATCGTGCCTGTGCTTTGCGCAGTCAGAAAGAATTTTAAAGATATTTTAATTTCCGTAGATACCTATAAATTAAATGTTGCAAAGGCGGCAGCCGAGGAAGGCATAGATATAATAAATGATATTACTGCTTTACGTAAATCCCCGGGCATTGTAAACTTGATAAAGAAATACAAACTCGGGATTATCTTGATGCATATGAAGAAAAATCCGCGAACTATGCAGATAAACCCGAAATACAGAAAGGTTACAGAAGAAATTGTCAGTTTTTTTAGGGAAAGAATTTCCATATTAAACAAAGAAAAAATAAACCCGCAGCAGATTATGATTGACCCGGGTATAGGTTTTGGAAAAACCCTGGAAGATAACCTTAAAATTATAAATGAGCTTTATAAGTTTAAGATCTTCGGTTTGCCTATCTTTATAGGTTTATCCAGAAAATCTTTTATAGGAAAAATTACCGGCAAAAGCGCAGATCAAAGGCTTCCCGGAACAATTGCCTCGACAGTTTTAGCGGCTTTGCGCGGAGCAAATATCTTAAGGGTTCACGATGTTAGGGAGAACAAAGAAGCGCTTTGCGTAGCTAGAAGTATAATAAATAATTAATTTATGTTTTTAAGATTCTTTAATCCAAAAACTCTCCTTGAAATCATTATACTGTGGATAGTTATTTACAGGGTAGTTGTTTCGCTTCAGGGGACAAAGGGCGCTTATCTTATAAGAGGCGTCATTGTGCTAATTGCTGCTTATTTTGTTTTTCAAAAATTAAACCTTACAGTTTTAAGCTGGCTACTTACCAATTTTTTCGCCTTTTACTTGATAATTATAGTAGTTATATTCCAGCCCGAATTAAGAGAGGCTCTTATAAGGCTCGGCCAGCGCCATATTTTCTATAAAGGCATGGGCAAAGAGGAAATTGAAAAAATATTACGGGAAATAGTTTCGGCAGTTAACATATTATCCAGGAAAAGAATCGGCGCCCTTATCGCAATTAAAAGAGATATAGGGCTCAATGATTACATAGAAAGCGGTATTTTGATTAATGCTGATTTAACTTCCGAATTATTACAGAATATCTTTCATCCTTTGGCGCCGCTCCATGACGGCGGGTTGATAATAGACGGCGCTAAAATCGTTGCGGCCAGCTGCCTTTTCCCTCACAGCGAGAATTTAACGCTGGAAAAAACCCTGGGGATGAGGCATCGTTCAGGAATAGGGCTTTCCGAGCATACTGACGCTTTGGTTATAATAGTTTCGGAAGAAAACGGGCATGTGTCATTGGCTATAAACGGACAATTAACCGGAGACCTTTCATCTCAGGACCTTCTTACTATTCTAAAAGGCCAATTAAGTAAATGAGGGTATTGTATGAAATTTTTTAAATTAAGAAAAATTAACTTAAGAGAATTAATAACTTACAACTTTTGGCTCAAGGTTATTTCTTTGGCTTTAGCGATAATTGTCTGGTTATATGTAAGCAGCGAAATAACAAAAGGCGTTAAGATTTAGGCATAAGCGTAAAAGATGAAATTAGGCGTTAATATTGACCATATAGCTACATTAAGAGAGGCAAGAGGAACCTTGTATCCCGACCCCGTTGTCGCTGCGTTACTTTCTGAATATGCAGGCGCAAGTTCTATAGTTGCGCATTTACGGGAAGACAGGCGTCACATAAAAGAAAGAGATATTTTATTTATTAAAAAAGCTGCTAAGGTGCCTTTTAATATGGAAATGTCCATAAATAAGGATATAGTTGATTTTGCTTTGAAAATTAAGCCTGAACAGTCAACGCTTGTTCCTGAGCGCAGGCAGGAGCTTACCACGGAAGGCGGCATCGATATCGCAAATAAACACAATTATAAAAAAGTAGAAAAGGCAGTCAAGGCTCTTAAAGAAGGAGGAATTGCCGTTAGTTTATTTATAGATCCTGACAGGCGGCAGATTGAAAATGCAAAAAAAATCGGTGCGGATTTAATTGAGTTTAACACAGGAAAATATTCTGAAGCTAAAACAACAGCAAATGTAAAAAAGGAATTATTGAAAATAAAACACGCTGCAAAGTTTGCCAAAAATCTTGGTTTTTTTATCGCTGCAGGCCATGGCCTTGATTACGAAAATATAAAACCTATAGTTAAAATAAAAGAAATAGAAGAACTAAATATCGGGCATGCCATAATCTGCCGGTCAGTATTTGTAGGCTTGGTTGCGGCAGTCGAAGAGATGCTTGAGCTGGCAAGTTAATTAATAATTATTAATTTATAATTAAAATGGTGATAGGTATAGGCATAGACATAGTTAAAGTGGGTAAGATGCAATCTGCCATCGAAAAATTGGGCAAGGATTTTCTTAAGCGCGTCTTTGACGGCAAAGAACTTAAAAATATATCAGCAGGCAAAATGTATTATCAGCGCCTGGCAGCGAGATTTGCGGCAAAAGAGGCGATAATCAAGGCGATTTCAAAAGAATATCCGCTTGCGTTAAATGAGATAATTATACTTAACCGCAAAAACGGCGCCCCTTATTGTGAATTTAAAAAAAAGCTTGATGTAGAGATTTTACTTTCAATAAGCCATATCGAAGATTACGCTGTGGCATGTGCGGTTGCACAGAAAAAATAATTTTACAATAAATATGAAGTTACCAAAACAATTGCTTAAGCGTAAACCCGACACCCATAAGGGGGATTACGGTTATGTTTTTGTCCTGGGCGGCTCCCCGGGCTTAACCGGAGCAGTTGCATTATGCGCTAATAGTGCTTTACGTATCGGCGCAGGCCTTGTAAGGGTCGGGGTGCCTGAATCATTAAGCAATGTTCTGGCAGTAAAAGTTACAGAGGCAACCGTGCTTGCCTTAAAAGAAGACAGAGGATATCTTTCGCTGCAGGCATTTGGAGAGATTTTAAAGCTGCTTGAAAGGATAGATGTTATCGCATTAGGAGGAGGGGCGTATCACACTCCGTCTGCGAGAAGCCTGCTTTTAAAGGTAATCAAAGAAATCGATAAACCCATGGTAATAGACGCAGATGGTTTAAACGCGCTTTCAACCGACTTAAATGTATTAAAGGAAAGAAAATCAAAAAATCTAGTTTTAACCCCACACATGGTTGAATTTTCCCGCTTAACCAAACTGTCAATCGAAGAAATAAAAGCAAAAAGAAAAGAGCTTGTCAAGGAATTCGCTTTTAAGTATAATCTAACTCTCGTTCTCAAGGGCAATCGCACCCTTATTAGTGACGGCAAAGCGTTATTTGAAAACGATACAGGTAACCCTGGCATGGCTACTGCCGGTTGCGGTGATGTATTAACCGGCATTATAGCCGGTTTAATGGCGCAGGGTTTGGATGTATTTGGCGCAGCGAGATTTGGTGTATATATACATGGTTTATCCGGAGATTTAGCTGCGAAAGAAAAAACCGAAACCTGTTTAATTGCTTCTGACATAATAGAATATTTGCCAAAGGCGATAAAGAAGCTTGGCAACAAGTAACAAATATCGCCCAGGTAGCTCAGCTGGTAGAGCAGGGGTTTTGTAAACCTCAGGTCGAAGGTTCGATTCCTTTCCTGGGCTTGTTAGTTTGTTCTTTCATTTAACACTGAATTGTCGGGCAGGTTCCTGAGCGGCCAAAAGGGACAGACTGTAAATCTGTTGTGCTTGCACTTCGGAGGTTCAAATCCTCCCCTGCCCATGTTTTCATCTCTTAAATATTATTCGCTTACTTCTTTGGTGCTACTTCGGGGTGACAGTGAGGCGTGGTTAACTTCTATGAAAATGCTTACAGCCGAGCGTCATAAGGGGCAGAGCCCCTCTTGAGGAGGATGAGCGAAGCGAAGACGACGCGGGCGTAGTTTCCGCCACCGTTAAAACTCAGGCGGACCCGCCGAAATAATTATATTATGGAGGCGGGCAATGGCAGTCAATGCGCTTGACGTAAGGCAAGTTTATTAATTGCATTGCCTGCAGCATAAAACAATCACAAGAGAATTGTTTTTTGAAAGAGTAAGTATTATTTGATAATGCGGGCGTAGTTCAATGGCAGAACACTAGCCTTCCAAGCTGGATATGTCGGTTCGATCCCGATCGCCCGCTTATTTAGATTGCATTTTTCGATTGTAATTCGATAAAATGAAAGAAACAATATCTATACTAGGCGCAGGCGGCTGGGGGACAACACTTGCGGTAATTCTTTCCAGAAAAAGCAATCTGAAAATAACTCTGTGGTCTCCTTTTGAAGCAGAAGTCAAAAAAATAATAAAGAACCAGGAAAACAAAGATTTCCTTCCCTCAATAGAAATACCTTTCGATATCTGCGTAACTTCAAATCTAGAAAAAGCGCTCTCAAGCAGTGTTATTGTAATTGCAGTTCCGGTAGAGCACTTAAGGGCGGTTTTAAAAACAATCAAGAGCGCCGAAACCAAATTAAGAAATAAAATTTTTGTAAGCGTAATGAAAGGTATTGAGATTAAAAGTCTCAAGCGGCCAAGTGAAATAATCAAGCAGGAATTGGGCATTAGTTCAAAGCAGATAGTAGTTCTGTCAGGGCCGACAATAGCAAAAGAAGTAGCAAAAGATATTCCTGCCGTTGCCACAGTTGCATCAGAATCTTTTTCAAACGCAAAAGAGGTTCAGGGTCTATTTAAGGGAACGAACCTAAGGCTATATACAAATTACGATGTTGCCGGCATAGAAACGGCCGGAGCCTTAAAGAATGTAATTGCCATTGCTTGCGGTATATCTGATGGAATGGGGTTTGGCACAAATACAAAATCGGCGCTTATCTGCAGGGGGCTTAAAGAAATGATGCGCTTTGCAAAAGCCTTAAAGATAAACGAAAAAGCTTTTCTTGGCATCAGCGGAATAGGCGATTTGTGTACCACTTGTTTTTCCCCGCTTTCAAGAAACCGTTATGTCGGAGAAAAAATCGCAAGAGGCGCGAAAATAAATAATGTGGTGAAAAATATGAAAATGGTTGCAGAAGGCGTTACCACGGTAAAGTCAGTTTACAATCTAAGCAGGAAACATAAAATAGATATGCCTATAACAAAAGAAATCTATTATATGCTTTATAAAAATAAAGCGCCGATTCAGGCTACAAAAGATTTAATGAATCGCCCGCTTAAGGTTGAATGACCTGTTACGGAAAGTTTATAAAATAGAGGAGGTTTAAATGAAAAAAGTATTGTTTATTTTCTTAAGTTTTCTTATTGTATGCACTTATGGTTGTGAGAGCAATAAAACAAGAGTGGCTGAGGGCGCTGTAATCGGTGGCCTCTTAGGCGGAGCAGCAGGCGGAATCATAGGGCATCAAAGCGGCCACGGCGGAGAAGGAGCAGGAATAGGTATTGCAGCAGGCGCGCTTACAGGAGCGCTCGTAGGAAGCCAAATTAACAAGCCTCAGGCGCAAACGCAGCCGGAACAGGCTCAGGCAACTACGCAACAGTCTCAGGCAGTGCCGCCAACGGTTCAAACCAGCCAGCTTTCTATGCAGCAGGTAATAGATATGAGCAAGAAAGGCTCAAGCGACGACGATATAATTAAGGAAATCCGCGCCACAAATTCAAAGTTTAACCTTTCAGAGGAAGGCATTAATTATTTAAAGAAAGAAGGCGTGAGCGATAAGGTTATAGCAGTAATGCAGGAAAAATAATTGATTTGTTATTGATAGCCCCGGTATAATGCCGGGGCTATTTTTTTGTATTTCGGCCGGATTATTTTTATTGTAGAATATCAATTGGGTGGTAAAATTAATAAATTAAAGCGTTGGTATGAATAATTTAAATATCGACTGGCAAGCATTAACACGAAAATTTTCGGAATATTTTTCTGAACTGATACGTTTCAATTTTTCTGTTGTTAACCCTGTATTTTGGCTGTTTTTTCTTATACTTTTATTGATATTAGTTAAATCCTGGAAAATAAAAAAAGCATTTTCTTTTTGTTTTGTTGTCGCGCTGATATTGCTGACAGAAACGCAAATAGAAAATCATATAATGGATTTTTTTAGAAGAAACAGAGAACAATTTGATCCTTTATTGATACGCATATCCTGCGTTGTGATTATTCTAGCCGTGTCGTTATATTATTTTTTTATAAGAGGAAACGATGTCTAATTTATTCCATAGGGAGGATAGTATGTATTGCGAAATATGCAAAAATTCAAAAACAGGGGAGAAGGAAGAATTCTTGACTTTATCAAAGCATGCCTATGCGCAGGTTACCTCGATTTTAAAGTTATCCGATAACAATCCGGCAAATAAAATTAATAAAGAGAACCTGTCTGTATCCGTATGCGTAAAATGTCTGCAGGGCGCTTGAGGAGGTAAATATGATAAGAAATATTACCACTTTTTTCGTAACCGTAATATTCATTTTGTTTTTTTTACCGGTATGCTTCTCTCAGGGTAATACAAATACTTCCGGTGTTCCTAACCCAAGCAGCGCCGCAAAAGACAGTACTATAAATAAAAACTCTGGCGAGATAAGCCCTGAGGCGGCAAAAGAAAATACAGAGGCAAAAAGCGAAAAAAAAACAGCAGAAGAAAAGAAAAAAGAAGAGAAGAAAGCAGAAAAAAAGAAAGAAGAAGAAAAGAAGACAAAAGAGGAAGAAGAAAAGGAAAAGGAAGAAACTAAAGAGGAAACACCGCCGGCAGAGGAAGAAAATCTTGATAATTGGCAGGATTATGCGCCAACAGAGCAAGATTTTCGTTCAAATGAACCTTCGCATGACGTTTGGAATGACGATCAGGGTTTTATAGACCGTTGATTTACTTTCCAACTATAGAGGCTATATTAGCTATAAATCTTGCTTTACAGCCCCGAAAAGCCTAGTATAATAAATAAAAATCAATCATTTTAACGCATAAGGGGGATTTTGTTTTTATATTGGTTTTGCTTCTTTGAGGTTGTACAGGTTGATTCAAGGGGGCTAAACCCCTAGATTTCCAATCGGGGGGTAGCGCAGTCCGGATTAGCGCACTTGCATGGGGGGCAAGGGGCCGAGAGTTCAAATCTCTCTCCCCCGACCATTGATTTAGAGGGGAAAAAAGAAAAGAGTTCCCCGCCACAATAATTATTTATTCAGGCGGGTCAGCCCTTGGCTGAAAATCTCCCTCTCCCGATCTTGAAAATCGATAGAAAACTGGTTTTCTAGGCATAAATTTCTAATTTTTTCATGTGTTTTAAATTATCTATGATGTGGAAAAGGGCGAATTTCTGTTTTTAAGGAGGTAAGAGTATGGAAAAATATGCAGGGGCGGAAAGAAGAAAATTTCCAAGAGCAAACGCCAATTTTGTCGTAAGCTACAGGGTAAGAGAGCACGGCACATATGACCTTAGTCAAACCAAAAATATAAGCCAGGGCGGGCTTCTTATTACTACAAATAAAAAATTTGAAAATGGCACCCAACTCGTTATGACAATCAGATTTCCTTTTGTTGAACAGAAGATAGAAATTACTGGTGAAGTTGTTGATTCCAAAGAAATAGTGAAAGGCCTTATATATGAAACCAGATTGAGATTTACTGATTTACCACAGGATTTTTTTAAGGAATTAGGAATTTACATAAAAGAGTTGTTGGAAAAATGGTCAAAAAAATAGGAATAATCGGTTTAGGTAATGTTGGTTCAGCTACGCTTAAGTCATTGGCACAATATTCTTCGCTTGTCAACCGGCGTACTTCTTTAAAGATAGAAGTAAAGTTGGCATGTGACTTACGAAAAGGCAAAGGAAAAGTTGCGGCAAAATACGGCGTTGCCTTTACTACCGATGTTTCAAAAGTTCTAAATGACCCTCAAATAGATACGGTAGTTGAGCTTATAGGAGGAATTGAGCCGGCATTTACTTTTATTAAAGAGGCTCTTAGCAAAGGAAAAAATGTAGTTACCGCTAACAAAGCTCTTTTAGCCGAGCACGGAGGCGAAATCTTTGCGCTTGCGCGTAAATATGGAAAAAATATAGGGTTTGAAGCCTCTGTCTGTGGAGCAATACCTCTTATAAAAAGCATTTCGGAAGGTTTAGTCGCCTGCGAAATAAAAAAAATATACGGTATTTTAAACGGCACGACTAATTATATACTCTGCAAGATGGCGCAGGAAAAGATTGATTTTTCCTCGGCGTTACGCCGCGCCCAGAAAAAAGGATTTGCAGAAAAAAAGCCTCACTTCGATATATCAGGCATTGATACGCTGAATAAACTATGCATATTGAGTTATCTTTGTTTTGGGGTGTGGCCTTCGTCAAAACGTTTATACGCCGAAGGAATCTCAAAAATCGACATGCTTGATATCGTTTATGCGGAAGAATTAAATTATAGAGTAAAACTTTTGGCCATAGCGAAACGCCAGGGTAAGTTTCTTGACTTACGCATCCATCCGACCCTTGTTCCTATAGGACACCCTTTATCTGAAGTTTCGTCTTCTTATAATGCAGTCTATCTTGATACCCAGCCGGCAGGGGACCTGCTTTTTTACGGAAGAGGCGCCGGCGGCATTGCCACGTCTTCCGCCGTGATATCAGATATAGTGAGCATGCCTTTGGATAGCAAAGTTTCAGAAAGGCAAAAAGAAAACATAATACTTAAAAACATAAAAAGCGTAAGGAGCCGTTATTATATGCGGTTTATGGCTCATGATGAACCGGGAGTTTTGGCAAAAGTTTCGAAGATTCTTGCAACCCATCATATAAGCATAGCTTCTGTTACGCAAAAAGAGAAGCTGCGCAGAAAATATGTCCCCGTAATCATGATTACTCATGCAGCAAAAGAATCAGACATGCAAAAAGCTCTTCTTCGTATTGACAAACTTTCCGTAATAAAGAGCCCATCGCAGATAATACGGATAGAGGACTTTTAATGGCTTACCAGGGTTTGATTTTACACTACAAAAATTTCCTGCCGGTTACAAAGAATACCCCGATTGTTACCATACTTGAAGGCAATACCCCGTTGATATATTCGCCTAAAATCTCGCGCCTGATTGGAAAAAATTTCAAAGTTTATCTTAAATACGAAGGGCTTAACCCAACAGGGTCATTTAAAGACAGAGGAATGACCCTTGCTATTTCAAAAGCAAAAGAAGAAGGCGCAACTGCCGTTATTTGCGCTTCGACCGGAAATACTTCAGCTTCAGCTGCCGCTTACGCAGCGCGCGCAAATTTAAAATGTATAGTCGTAATACCGGAAGGCGCAATCGCGCTTGGGAAATTGGCCCAGGCGCTCATACACAATGCAAAAGTAGTAGCGGTAAAAGGGAATTTTGACGACGCGTTACGGATAGTCAGGGAGATTTCTTCGAGGTACCATGTTGAACTGGTAAATTCCATAAATCCCTACCGTATAGAGGGCCAAAAAACCGCTTCGTTCGAAATATGCGATTATATCGGCCACGCGCCTGATTTTCATCTTCTTCCCGTAGGTAATGCAGGAAATATCACTGCTTACTGGAAGGGTTATAAAGAATATTACGCTTACAAAAAAATACATCATCTTCCGCGTATGCTTGGTTTTCAGGCTAAGGGTTCTGCCCCGATAGTAAAAGGCCACCCAATAAAAAATCCCAAAACAATAGCGACCGCTATTAAAATAGGTAATCCTGCGAGCTGGGAAGCAGCAGTCGCGGCACGCGATGAGTCCTGCGGGTTAATTGATGCGGTATCTGACAGGCAAATAATTGAAGCATATAAATATTTAGCAAGCGAAGAAGGAGTTTTTGCAGAGCCGGCCTCTAGCGCTTCCGTAGCGGGCCTTTTTATGCTTAAGAAAAGCAGGTTTTTTAATAAGATTTCCGGAAAAAAAGAAATTATTATTACCTGCACTCTTACCGGCCACGGATTAAAAGACCCTCAACTTGCCATAAAAAGTATAAAACTACCGCCTGTAGTAGCTGCAAAGTTAGACGCAGTAACTAAAGCCGCAGGTATCTAAGTTTAAAAAATAACAATGAAAGGATTTTACCAAAAAGTCTCTCAAATTTTAGAAGACATAATAAAAAAAGAATACAAGGTTGAGCTTGATCCGCCTTTATGGGAAGTGCCGTCACGCCAGGATTTCGGTGATCTTTCTACGATGGTTTCTTTAAAACTGGCTTCTAAGCTTAAAAAGGACCCATTGGAGGTCGCAGCTCACCTTAAGGGAATTTTAGAGGGAAGAAAAGAAAAAGGCATAGAAAGAATAGAGATTATAAAACCGGGCTTTGTAAATATATTTTTTGCGAAAAATACCCTGGTAAATTCCCTAAATGAGCTCATAGAAACCAAAGACAAATTTTTTCGCCACGACATAAAAAAGAAAGTCATCCTGGAATTTTTAAGCGCTAACCCGACTGGGCCGCTTTCCATAGCGCATGGCCGCCAGGCCGTTGTGGGGGATTGCCTGGGCAATATCTTAAAGTTTTGCGGCGTAAATGTTGAAAGAGAGTATTACATAAACGATGCCGGCAGGCAACTTGATCTTTTTGTCCAATCGGTTGAGGAACGTATCAAAGAGCTAAAGGGACAAAGTTTTCAAATACCCGAGGGCGGTTATCAGGGTGAATACGTAAAAGATGTCGCGAAAGCTGTTATTGATGCGAACCCCAAAGACGTAAAAAGATTTGCCCTTGATTATGTGCTTGGTTGGATTAAGAATGATTTAAAAGATTTAGGAATAAATTTCGATAACTGGGCCAGCCAGCAAAAAATCATTGATGATAAAAAAATCGAAAAAGTAATAGAGGAACTTAAGGCAAAAGATTTGATTTATGATAAAGAAGACGCACTTTGGTTTTCTTCTACAAAATTTGGAGACGATAAAGACAGAGTTATTAAAAAAAGCGACGGAGAACTTACTTATTTTGCTTCCGATATTGCTTACCATAAAGATAAGATAGCCCGCGGCGCGGATGAGCTTGTAAATCTCTGGGGGCCTGACCATCACGGCTATATAGAGCGCGTAAAATCAGCGATAGAAGCCTTAGGTTTCAACAGAAATATACTTAGGGTTATAATAATTCAGCTTGTAAGCTTAAAAACCAAAGAAAAAATGTCAAAGAGAAAGGGAACGGCAGTATTGCTTTCTGATTTGATAAAAGAAGTCGGGAAAGATACAACGAGGTTTTATTATCTTACAAGAAAAAATTCTTCGCATCTCGATTTTGATATCGACCTTGCCAAGGCGGCATCGTTCGACAACCCTTTATATTATATCCAATATAGTTGCGCACGCATTGAGAGTATTTTTGAAAAAGCAGGGGGCAAAAAAGTAAATATAAAATACAGCGAATTTCTACAAAGCGAAGAAGAATTGGCGCTTGTAAGAGCGTTATTGCAATTTTCCTATACTTTGGAAAAAGCTTATTATTCTCTCGAACCTGTGTTTATAATCGAATATTTAAAAAGTATCGCCGCTTTATTCCATAAGTTTTACGAAACAAACAGAGTGCTTGGCGAGAGCGAAAACATAGAAGCTGCAAGATTTAACCTCCTTGAAGCAACGAGGACAGTCTTGCATTGCGGGCTAAATTTGCTTGGAATAACTCCCGCGAAAAAGATGTAATTCCTCGGATAACCTGCTATAATTAACCCTAAGCAATAAATAAAATGAAACGTCGTATTTGGAAAATAAAAGAATCTGCCCAAGAGGCCAAGGCTCTCAGCCAAAAAAATAACATATCAGTATATCTTGCCCAAATCCTGCTAAATAGAAATATTCACGAAAAAGAGTTTAGTTCTTTCCTAAGCGATAGTTTCGCTTCTTTGCATTCTCCGTTTCTTTTGCCGGATATCAATAAAGCCGTCCAGCGTATAAAAAAAGCGATAGAAGGAAAAGAGAAAGTTCTCGTTGTCGGAGACTATGACGTTGACGGCGTAACTTCGCTTGCAATTTTCAATGAATTTATCAAAGGCCATGAAGAATTATTTTCTTTTTATATTCCGCACCGCGTAAACGAAGGTTATGGCTTAAATATTGATGTGATTGAAAAGGCAAAAAATGAGCAGCGGACGCTAATGATTGCTTTTGACTGCGGTACCAATTCTTTAAAAGAGGTGGAATTAGCCCGTTTTTACGGCATTGACACTATAGTTATTGACCATCACCATTCAAAGGAAGAGTTAAACAAGGCATATGCATTTATAAATCCTAAGCGCGATGGCTGCAGTTACCCTTTTAAAGACTTAAGCGCAGGGGCATTGGCGTTTAAATTTCTGCAGGCACTTACGGAAAAAGATTGCAGGGAGATGCTTGATTTGGTAGCGTTATCTTTGGTGTGCGATGTAGTTCCTTTAAAAGGAGAAAACAGAATACTGGTTAAGGAAGGGCTTAAGCAGCTACGCGTAACCAAACGTCCGGCGATTGAAGCGCTTTGCAAAATAGCTAAAATAAAACAGGAGAATATAAATACTTTTCATATAGGTTACATTCTCGGCCCCCGCATTAATGCATCAGGAAGGATTGCTTCTGCGAATGACTCACTTCAAATGTTTCTGAGCGAAGACCGCGAAAATGTTTTAAATATTGCCTCAAAGCTTCAGGAATATAATTTGAAGCGTAAAGCAATTGAAATGAATATTTTAAAGGAAGCCGAAGAAAAAATTGAACAGAGAAATTTAGGCGATTATGCGATAGTTGTTTCGGGAGATAATTGGCATTCAGGGGTGCTTGGCATAGTTGCTTCCCGGCTTGCCGATAAATATTACAGGCCGTCTTTTGTAATATCCTTTGATGAAGCTTGCGGCCGCGGTTCCGCGCGTTCAATACACAGCGTGCATCTTATGGAAGCGTTGGATGAGTGTGCGAGTTCACTTTCTGCCTACGGCGGGCACAAAAGAGCAGCAGGCTTGGAAATTTTTAAAGAAGGTTTGGAGGAGTTTACGCAGCGCATAAATGCGTATATTAAAAACAATACAAAGCCTGCTGATTTTATTCCCATTCTTGATATAGATTTAAGATTAAATTTTAATGATGTGACTATGGGGCTGATAGAGGAGCTTAGGTGTTTAGAGCCGTTTGGAGAAGAAAATCCAAAGCCGATGTTTGCAAGCTATAATATTTCCAAGAAGAACAAACCTAGAAAAATAAATAGCGGTTATTCTATCTGGCTAAGTGATGGGCAGAAAACCCTGGAAGGAATAATCTACGACAAAGAACTTCTTGAAGTAATAGAATATGGCGAGAATTTCGATATGGCTTATTCTTTAGACAAAAATACTTACCACAACGAGCCGTTACTTGTTATCAGGGACGTTTGCCTTTCTGGCAGCAAAGTTTAATTTTCCGCTTTTTATGCACTTCGTGCAGACAAACACTCTCTTTACCTTGCCGTTTATGATGAGTTTCCTTTTCTGAAGATTAGGTAAAAACTTCCTTTTTGTAATGCCTGTTGTTTTCTTTCCTACGCCGCCTTCTCTTTTGGCTTTACCGCGCCTGCGTATTGAATTTCCACCTATAGTTCTTTTGTTACAAATTTCACAATGTCTGCTCATGTTTAAACTCCTTTTTAAATAAGCATTTTCTATCCAAAATTAGTATAACTATACTTATAAATCAGCTATTGTCAAGCAAAATCTTAAGGGGGTTGTTTAAAAGGCATTGAAAATAAAGGCTTTTTGCGCCATTTTCTTGCATTTTCCAGAAAATTATGTTATATGGTAAATGAAGAAAAAGCTCTTTAAATACAGGAATTATATTGATAAAGGTAAACCCCGGGAAATCGGGGGACACAAAGCTCAAAGAGCCTAAAGCCGCAAGGCTATGGTAGTCAGCTGCCGGTATATATTTAAAAGTATTTTAAACCCATAGTCATTTTAGGCTATGGGTTTTTTATTTTAGGCGCAGATGGTCTTAGATAAATGTCTGTGATTGTCTGTGCGTTCAAGGAGGAGGTGTTTATGTTGAGGAAGACCGTGGCCCTTTTGCTTGTAAGTTTCATGGCAGTATCAGTAGTGGCGCTTGCTGAAGATAACAATGCGCTTACTAAACTAGGAAGAGGCTTGGCAAATGCAGCAACCGGCATAGTTGAAGTCCCTAAGCAGATATACCTTGTCTCAAAAGAAAGAGAACCTATCACAGGTATAACCTATGGTACGGCAAAAGGTATATGCTACGGGTTATTACGCACCGGCGCAGGCGTTTATGACGCAGTGTCATTCCCAATACCTCCTTATGATAAACCTATTATGGAACCCGAATACGCATTTGAAGGCTGGCAGTCCGAGCCCGCAGAAAAGTAGAAGTTACCTGAGATTGTAGAAAAAAGGGTGTAAGTTTTATAGAAAAATTTACACCCTTTTCTTTTTTCAAAGGGCTTTGTATGCTTCGTCTATCCTTTGCAGCAGTTTGTTGTCTTTGCTTTTTGCGGCGAGCGCTTTTGCTTTTTTTAAATAAGAAGCAGCCTTTTTCTTGTCGGCAGTGCTTATGTAAACCATGGCTATATTATAATAAATTTTTGGATTATTTTTTTCAAGGTTCAAAGCTTTACCTAAAGCACTGAGCGCTTCGTTATATTTTTTTAGTTCTCCAAATATTGCCCCCATATTCATATATGCTTTGACGTTTTTCGGATTTAATTTTGTTGTCTTATCAAAGCAATCAAGCGCTTCATCGAAATTCCTTGAATTGGTATATACTACTCCCAGCCTGTAGTAGGTTTCCTGATTATCAGGAGAAAGCAGAATACTTACTTTAAAAAGGGCTATTGCTTCTTCGTTTCTTTTATTTTCGAATGAAGACGAACCCTCCTGCAAAAGCTCCTGCGCAAGTTTTTTATCTTGCTTATGATTTTTTACTATAGAAAAAAGAGTTTCATCGCAACTGTGCACAATATCTTTATTGCCTTGTTCCCTAAAAGTTACCCTTGCCTTAAGAAGCTCTATTAAAGCAATGTCTTCCTTACTATCCCTAAAGTGCAACATGCCGATGTTAAATAAGGCATCGCCCAGGGTGGGATTTACTAAAAGAGCTTTATTGTAGCAATCAATCGCTTCCGCATTTTTTGATAATTTTTGGAAACACGAGCCTAAATTACAAAATATAATATCCCGTTTTGTTTCATCCGTAAGCTTAAGCGATTTTCCGAGAATCATTATTGCTTTTACAAAATTTTTACGCTTCATGGCTATTGCCGCCATATTTATATAACTATCTGGTTTTTCCGGCATGAGCTTTTGAGCGTTATAAAACAGATATTTTGCTTTGTTTAACTGATCGCGTTCAAAAAAATATAATCCTTGGTCCATGTAATCTTTATATAAACTATCCGGGTTTATTTTTACGCCGGTATTATTTAAAGTTACGTTTGGTTCTTCAATTTGTGCATAAATAGCATTTATAAAAATAATATTTATGCCAAAAATGAGTAAAACAAATTTTATATTTTTCATGTTTTACGGGTTTTTAACCTGAATTAGCCCCACTTGGAAGGGGGCGGTTCAGCCGCCAAACCAGACCGAAGGTCGGTTTAGGGCAGGGGTTTTGCCCTAAAGCGCCGGCCGTAAGGCTTCATATTTCCTGCCTTAACTGTTTTTCCGCATCTATCACGTCGCGATTTATTCTGTTTAAACAATTTGTCATTTTATTTTTAAGCCCTTCGCTGATTATCTTTGAAGAGCGCATTTCTTTTATTACTTGAATGCTCATTCTGAAATAGCGCACAATTTCACCTTCATCTATTTCACAAAATTTATTCAGTTTAGTAAAGCTTGCTCCTTCAAACCAGGCCTGAGCAGCTTCGCTTAAATGAAAATAAAATTTTTTGCTTAAAGGATATACCCTGAAACTTCTTTCCTGTTTATGAATGCCGGCGATAAACCTGTTTAGTTCGCTTTTAAGCCTTTTAACTTGTTTTTTTAAATGCGGCTTTCTTTCTCCTTTACGCGGTTCGTAGGTGAGAGCGTTAATTACCATAAATAGACTTGCCTCATCAAGCGAATCAAGAAATCCCGTATCGAAGAGTTCTCCGATTTGCAGTTCAAAGCTGTAAACCTTTGAGGCTAAATCCGCTTTCCAGCTTATGCCCCCTTCAATTATGTAGTTTAAATTTCTAAGCAGCGAAACTTTTCTTTTCAAAAGCCCCAGGACTTCTTTTTTTTCAAAAGAGTCTGCCTGACAGAAATGAAATGATTGCGGATATATATCAAAAATTTTATCTCCCATTATTTTGTATAAATTTAAAATAGTTGCATAACAGGAATTAAGCTGGCTTTCAATCGGCTCGTAATTGCCGTAAATTACATCGTTTAGAGAGGCCATGTCTATGTGGCAGGGGTTTATCTTCATCAGGACATTGCCTTCTTTGTCTATTCCGCGCCTGCCTGCCCGGCCGGCCATTTGATAAAAATCCCGCGTTTTTAAATAACCGTGATACCTTCCGTAAAATTTAGATAATGCGTCAAAAACAACGGTTCTTGCCGGCATATTTATTCCAAGAGCAAAAGTTTCTGTTGTAAAAATAAGTTTTATAAGCCCAGTTGTAAAAAGCTGCTCAATTATTTCTTTTAGAGTAGGCAGTAACCCGGCGTGATGATAAGCAATGCCTTTTCTGATTAAAGGGTATAAGAAGCTGACATGAGGAGATGCGGAGATATCGAATTTTTCTACAAGCTCGTTAAACAGGTTTGTCATTTTTAGTTGCTCGTCGGAATTAAGAAAATTAGCATAGGATACTTCCTGCGCCAGGTCTTCGCAGCGCCTGCGCGAAAAAGAAAAATACAGACAGGGAAGGGCATTATTTTTTCTTAAATATTCCGTAAGGGTGCTCATCCTGTTTGTTCTTACCTGAAGGTATTGATGGTGTGCATAACGGTCATTTATTTTTTCTTTAAGGTGGTTTGACTCTTTTAGCGCGTTTAAGCTCGGGAAAAACTCGTTGTTGCACTGGAAGAAAAAATGTAGAGGTACCGGACGAACCTTTTCTTTAACCGCCATAAGCGGAAATTTATGGACCTTTTTAAACCATTCAACGAACTGGTCAATGTTTGGTATAGTCGCGGATAAGGCAAGCATTTTCATATGTGGAGGGAGCAGTATTATTGCTTCTTCCCAAACAGTGCCTCTTTCTATGTCGGCAAGATAGTGTATTTCATCAAAAATCAGCCATTCCCTGTTTTGAAATTCCTGCGGGTCAACCAGTATCGCATTACGGAATATCTCGGTTGTCATTATCAAAATAGGAGCATCCCTGTTTATGCTTACATCTCCGGTAAGAATTCCTACCTGGTTTGGGTATTTTTTGGAAAAGTCGCGGTATTTCTGGTTGGAAAGCGCTTTTATCGGAGCGGTATAGATTACGCCTTTGTTATTTTCTATGCAGTCGCTGATTATATGTTCTGCAATAAGGGTTTTCCCTGCGCCTGTTGGAGCGCTCACGATTACGGAATTACCGCTCTTTGCGTAATCTATTGCTTCCTGTTGGAATTTGTCTAACTGGAAAGAATGTTCCATAATTATAAAAAATTAAACAAATAATATTATACCAGAAATCTCCAAATAATCTTGAGAAATGAGTTAATAGCAAAAGCTTATTTGTTAAACAAAACAGATGCTATATTTTTAATAAGCTTTATACTGTGCCTGATGATTCTTTTATTGGATAGAATCGTTGGATGCCACCATTGAGGTTCATTTGTGCAGAAGCAAGTATCAGATAAGTCTTTCCTGATTTTATCAGCTTCTTTAGAATTCCATATTTTTTTAAAATCATAATTATGTTCCCGCAGGCTACCAAAAGGCGCAGTATGTTCGCAGGCTCCGAGTAAGCCTTCGTTATCAATAAATCCGCCCGCGATACCGGCGAAACAGGCGCCTTGCCGTCTGTTTTGAGTTATAATTCTATATATATAATCATACATCATAATTGTTCCGATTTTAATTGAGATGTCGGTTTCAAATTTTCCTTTTACCATATCTGCCGCGTAAAGCTTGGTCCACTTTTTGTAAGCATCTAAATTTAAACCGCATTTAGAGCTTTGTTCCCTGGGCTCGCTTCGTATAAGCAGCTGCGCCAGGCAATCCGGCCGTGGGTTTAAGCTATAAAAATATTTATAAATCTCAAATATCTTATCCTGATTAAGCGCGGAGAATACGGTATTAATTCCTACTTTAAGATTTTTGTATTTATTTTTAAGGCACATTAATGATTGATAGGTTGCCATTGCCTGCTTGAAAGCTCCCGGAGTGTTGCGGATTTTATCATGGTCTTCGGAAATGCCGTCAATTGAGACCTTAATAATCATATGTATAGCCGGATGGTATTTTAAAAAGCTGTCTATTGTTGCAATCGTATTTTCGATTAACTGCCCGTTAGTAGAAATATTAATTGCTTTTGGCCTGGAAAATTCATAAATACTTTCCAGTATTTCACGGAAGTCTTTTCTTAAAAAAGGCTCTCCGCCGGATAAATAAATATAATCAATTGCGCCTAAATTACAAAATATTTGCTTTATTTCATTAACGCTTAAATCAATTTTTTTAGTATTGCCTATTGCGCCTTTTGGATTGGTATCAAACCAGTTAAAACAATGTTTGCAGCGGCAGACGCATTGGTTGGTGATGAGAAAAGAAATTATCCGAGGAAGATTTTTGTGGATATATTTTTTTATTTTCACGTCGGTAGTTAAAGGTAATAATTAATTGGTTTTAATGAAGACTGCCGGAGGAGGCTTGTCCGCCGAAGCCATACTGGTTTTGTAAAATTAATGGCGAAGGCGGAGAATTGTATGTGGTGTTCGCCACAAGGCGAACCTTCTCTTGCCACATCCAACGCTAGAAACAAACAATCTTAAATCCCTCAAAGGCCCTAAAAACTTTTTGATAAATATGAAAACTGCCGGAGGAGGGAGTTGAACCCACACCCCCTTGCGGAGACGGGATTTTGAGTCCCGCGCGTCTGCCAGTTTCACCACTCCGGCATGGTAGATTCTCTTCGCAGAGATTATTAGAAGTGTAACACAAATTATCTTCTCAAACAACATTACGGTGGAAACGACTTTTTGAGAAGCTTGCTTTGCAAGGTCGTTTACACCACTCCGGCACAATGGAAACTTTACTGTGGGGCAGGGTAAATCTTAACATTGGAGGATTTCTTTGTCAACCCATTCAAATCCTTCAATATTCGCAAAAGGCGGAGTCGAATGCGTCAATTGACAATTTGTCTTCAGAATGATATGATTTTTCACATTGTTTTGATTTGATTTTTCGGGGCCGTAGTGCAGCGGGAGCACGCAACACTGGCAGTGTTGAGGTCGAGGGTTCAAATCCCTCCGGCTCCATAATAAGATTGTAAAATATATCATCTAAGGAGTTTATGAAAGTATATCTAGCCGGATTTAACGTAGATACAACGGTTTTAGAAGAATTAGAGCAGGCTGCAGGGAAAAGAGCAGATTTAACCCCGGAAGTAATTTCTGCCGCTTACGCACGCATAAGCAGAGATCCCCGCCCCATAAATGAAATCAGAGTTGAAGCCAGAAAAGAAGTCGAGCGCAGCCGCAAGTCCAATGAAACCATAATTTTTAAAATGGGCCATCACTCCGTAGCGGAGCACGCTGTATTTAATTTCGATATTTTAGGGCTGTCGCGCTTTGCGATGGAGGAAGCAGAAAAATTCCGGCTTTGTTCGTATACGGAAAAATCACAACGCTATATAACGCTTGATAAGGACTTTGTCATACCTGAAGAAATAAAAAAAACACACTTTGAAAAGCCATTCCTAAAAATGGTGCAACTCCAGAACGAAGCATATTTTAAACTTTTTGAAAAATTAAAAGATTATGTATTTAAAAAACACGATAAGTTGGCTGCTGACCCGAAAAAGCATAATTTACTTGAGGGCTTCGCAAAAGAAGACGCGCGCTACATTACTTCATTAGCTACAGAGTCACAGGTGGGCGTTACCGTTAACGCGCGCATTCTTGAACTAATGCTAAGAAGATTTGCCTCGCACCCTTTAGCTGAAGTGAAGAATCTGGGCAGGTCAATCTATGATATAGTCAGCCCTGTTGCGCCTTCAATTGTAATTTTTCGCGAAGCAAATGACCGTGACTTGAAAACCTACCCGGAATTAAAGGAAGCCCTGAAGGAATTTATTAAGAATGCAAAACCGGCTTCAAGTAAAAACGTAAAAGAAGTACAATTGGCCGAGTTTCCCAAAAACGGGGATAAACTGGTTTTGGCAGCATTCTTGCATACATCCAGCAATTTATCCTACGAACAATGCAAAAGTATAGCCGGGAAATTGAACAAAGAACAAAGCAAAAAAATATTCAAAACATCCTGGCAGAATATGCAGTTTTACGATTCAATGCTGCGTGAATTTGAATACGTAAATTTAACTTTTAATATTATTTTATCCGCCGCCTGCTTCGGCCAGCTTAAGCGTCATCGGATGTCTACAATCACCGCGCAAAGTTACGATCCTAATTTAGGCGTCACGATTCCGCAGTCCATAAAAGAAACAGGGATGGAAAAATATTTTAAAGAAATAGTAGATAAGACCAATGAAGTTTACGCAGCTATTAATAAAGAAATTCCTTTGGCTGCTCCGTATATTTTAACCAATGCCCACAGAAAGAGAGTTTTGGTGCGTTTGAGCCTTCGCGAGCTTTATCATATATCAAGGCTCCGCGAAGATACACACGCGCAATGGGATATTCAAAACATTTCGCGTTTAATGAGCGAGGAAGCAAAAAAAGTAATGCCGCTTACGACTGAACTTCTCTGCGGAAAAGACAAATATAACAAAACTTATCAAAATATATTCGGGCATCTTCCGAAAATAACGCAGGCAGCTTTGCCCGGCGCACGTAAGATAAAGTAAAAATTGATAATTGAAAATCGAAGATAGAGATTTGAAGGCCGATAAGTAGAAAATAAAACACAAACATCTATCTTCTATCATCTATCTTCCAAAATGCTTAAACTAGGTTGTCAGGTATCTATTGCCGGAAAAATTTACGACGCAGTTGAACGGGCTATGCATTTAGGCTGCAACACTATGCAGATTTTTGCCCGTAACCCGCGTCAATGGCGTAAATCTTCTCTTACCGAAGAGGACGTGAAAATATTTAAGGAAAAAGTAAAAGCCGCAGGCATTAAGCCTGTAGTTGTCCATATACCTTATACTCTTAATCTCGCTGCGACCAAGGAAAGTTTTCATAAAATAACAATAAGAGAATTTACGCAGGATTTCCTTGAAGCGGATAAGCTGGGAGCAGAATACCTGGTTACTCACATGGGTTCTTATAAAGGTTCCACGGAAGAGAGAGGGCTTTTAAAAATAGTAAAAGCCCTTAAGAGAATTTTGGCTGTAACAAAAGATGTAAAAACAATGCTACTTTTAGAAAATACTTCGGGAAGCGGCAGCTGGCTCGGATATAAGTTTTCGCATCATAAATTTATTTTTGACAAACTTAATTGGCCGCAAAACCTGGGGCTTTGTCTTGATACTGCACATTGTTTTGCAGCAGGCTACAGCATAGATAGCCAGACAGGGATTGATTCATTGGTTGCCGAAATAGATGAGCAGGTGGGCATCGAACGCCTTAAGGTTATACACTTAAATGATACGCAGGAGAGACTTGGGTCATTAAAAGACCGGCATTGTGATATCGGAAAGGGTTTAATCGGCAGGAAAGGTTTTCGTTTAATTCTTAATCATCCGGCTTTTCGCGATTTACCCTTAATTTTGGAAACGCCTAAAGACAGCGAAGAAGATGATTTAAGAAATATCGCGGCAGTTAAGGAGTTATACGATGGAGTACACTAAAGAAATAGATAAAAAGTGGCAACAGTTTTGGGATAGCCAAGGTATATTTAAAACAGACACAAACGATACCAAAAATAAATACTACTGCCTTGTAATGTTTCCTTATCCTTCAGCCGCTCTTCATGTGGGCCACGCCAGAAATTACATCATAGGAGACAGCGTCAGCCGCTATAAACGGATGAAAGGGCTTAACGTACTTGCGCCAATGGGCTTTGATGCTTTTGGCCTGCCTGCGGAGAATGCTGCGATAAAAGGCGGCATTCATCCGAAAACCTCTACTTTAAACAACATAGCGACGATGAAAAAGCAATTAAACAGCTGGGGCATAGGTTATGACTGGGGAAGAGAAGTAATTTCATGCCTTCCCGAATATTATAAATGGACGCAGTGGATTTTTATAAAGCTTTATGAAAAGGGGTTAGCTTATAAGAAAAAAGCTGCGGTTAACTGGTGCCCGTCGTGCATGACGGTTCTTGCCAACGAACAGGTCATAAACGGCTCCTGCGAACGTTGTGACTCAAAGGTGATTGAGCGCGACTTGTCGCAATGGTTTTTCAAAATAACCGAATACGCAGAGCAGCTTCTTAAAGACATTTCTTTGCTTACCCACTGGCCGGAACGCGTGAAGACCATGCAGACCAACTGGATAGGCAAAAGCACAGGGGTAAATATCGATTTTCGACTCGACGGGGAAGATAAAATTATTACTTGTTACACAACGCGCGTTGATACAATTTTCGGCGTAACTTATATGGTGCTTGCTCCGGAGCACCCCTTAATTCCGGACTTAATTAAAAATAATCCCGATAAACAGAAAATTTATGATTTTATCGAAAGTGCGCGCGTGCAAGATAAAGCTGAACGCGCTTCAGCCTCTATTGAAAAAGAAGGAATACCTACCGGAAAGTTTGTTATTAATCCTGTAAATGGAAAACGCATACCTCTCTGGATAGCCAATTACGTTTTAATGGAGTACGGAACAGGCGCGGTAATGGCAGTCCCCACGCATGATAGCCGCGATTTTGAATTTGCAAAAAAATATAACCTTGGTTTAGAGGTGGTTATTGATAATCCCAGAGAGCATTTAGACGTATCAAAGATGCGTGCCGCTTATGTTGAAGACGGCGTAATGGTTAATTCTGCGCAATTTAACGGTTTATCCAACCGTGATGCAATGGAAAAAATTGCCGATTGGATGGAAAATAAAAAAATAGGCAAACGCTCAACGCACTTTAGGTTACGCGACTGGCTTATTTCGCGCCAGCGCTATTGGGGCGCACCCATACCGATTATTTATTGCGAAAAATGCGGCGAAGTGGTTGTGCCGGAGAAAGATTTGCCGGTGCTGCTTCCTGAGAACGTTGCCTTTAAACCTACAGGCCGGTCTCCTTTGGTTGATTGCGCAGAATTTCTAAACACAACTTGTCCAAAATGCGGCGGCCCTGCAAAACGCGAGACCGATACTATGGATACCTTTGTTGATTCAAGCTGGTATTTCCTGCGTTATATTTCGCCGAAAGAAAAAAACAGGGCGTTTGACGCAAATTTGGTTAATAAATGGCTTCCGGTTGACCAGTATATAGGGGGCGTTGAACACGCAATACTTCATCTTTTGTATTCAAGATTTATTGTTAAAGTTCTATGCGATTTAAAATATATTGATTTTAAGGAGCCGTTTAAATCTCTTTTTACCCAGGGAATGATTGTTAAAAACGGCGCCAAAATGTCGAAATCAAAAGGTAACACAGTTGCCCCGGATTACATTATTGAAAAATACGGCGCAGATGTTATGAGGCTTTACATTCTTTTTATGGGCCCGCCCGAGAAAGATGCGGAATGGCAGGACGAAGGCCTTCAGGGCGCGTGGCGTTTCATACAAAGGGCGCTGCGCCTCGTTGATATGCTTAACGAATACAGGCAAGAAGAAGAAGGCGAATTGAATAATTACGAGAAAGAACTATTACGCAAAATTCATTCAAGCATCAAGGAAGTAACCGAAGATTTGGAAGGAGATTTTCAGTTTAATACCGCAATTTCGCGGGTTATGGAGCTGGCTAACCAGACTTACAAAAGCATAAACGAAGGCTCACTTCGAAAAGAAATATTCAAACAGGCAGTAGATACTATTTTTATTTTACTTTCCCCGTTTACTCCGCACGTAAGCGAAGAAGTAAATAGCGCGCTTGGGTTCAAGGACTCAATTCTTAAAAGAAACTGGCCGCAGTTTGATGAAGAATATATAAAAACAGCGGAAGTAGAAATTGCAATTTCCGTAAATGGGAAACTCCGCGATAAATTGACTATCAATGTCAACTGGAGCAAAGAAGAAATAGAAAAGAAAGCGCTTCTGTCGGAAAAAGTTACAAACATCCTTGCCGGAAAACCTCCCAAAAAAATCATCTACGTCGAGAAGAGAATGGTAAACATCGTTATCTAGAAAAATAAGTGTTACCGGCTTACGATTTGAGCCGCGATATCAGTTGCGTAAATATTAAGCATAATAAACCATGTTTTCTCTGACTTCCCACGAACGCAAGGTTTTTGTTTTCCTCGGTATTCTTATCTTTTGCGGAGCGATTCTACATTTTTTTAGCGTAAAAATTAATAATGTAAACGCAAGTATATACAGTAAAAACCAAAACACAAGCGGCCTCCCAATAAATATCAATACTGCAGGCTTGGCTGATTTGGAAAAGATTCCAGGCGTAGGCCCGGAAATTGCAAATCGTATAATCGAATACCGCACAGGCTATGGACAGTTTCTTTCTTTTGAGGACGTTAAAAAAGTCAAAGGAATAGGGGAGAAGAAACTTAAAATGATGAAAGATTACATAAAGCTAGAGAGCGATTAACGGATTGCAATAGGCAGCAATGCTAAAAAATATTTTTTCTCCCGCTTTGTTTAACTTCTGGCTATTTATCGCTTTCGCCCTCGGGATAATAACCGGATTTTATTTCACCTGTTTCGCGGCATTTATACTGCTATTTTTATTTTCTGCAATTCTGATTTTTATTTTTTCCAACCGGCAGAAATTTTTACTTTCAGATATTTTTATAATTATTTTATTTTTATCTTTGGGCGCATTATGGTACCTGCCATACAGCTATAAGAATGTAGATAATTTCCTGGGAGAAGAAAATAATTTTATTTTTCAGGTATCTTCAATGCCTAAAGAAGCTATTTCCAGAAATATTTTTCTTGCCGACATAAAAAGCATTAACGGTATCAATATGGCCGAGCGCGCCAGAGTTGTTGATTATTCAAAAAAGATGGAGTATTTAAATAATTATAAAGTTAAGGCGAAGCTGTCCAGGGTAGTAATTAAGGACAGGGATTTTTATACGCTTTGGGTAAAATCCGGCTGCTTACCGGAAAAATTACCTCTTACAATCATCGATAAATTCAACCGTAAAATGACTTTTCGGCTTATCGGTATTTTAAAAAATAACCTTAGCGATGAAAGCTATAGGTTTATTGCTTCCGTATTTCTTGGCAGGCGGGAATTGTTGAATAAAGAGGAGAAAGATGATTTTACGAATGCAGGAATTTCCCATTTGCTTGCTATAAGCGGTTCAAATATAGGCCTAACCGCCCTGGTCTTATTTTTTATCTTCAGGCTGGTTAACATTAAGTTCAGAATATGCCTGTTTCTTTCGGTATTTTTCCTGTTCATTTATACGTTCGTAACCGGAGCAACTGCGCCAACGCTTAGGGCTGTGATTATGTATACTACATTTTGCTTAAGTTTTTTTGTAAAAAGGAAATTAAACCCGTTTAATTCTCTGGGCCTTGCCGGATTCTTCTGCCTGCTTGTTAACCCCACCTGGATTTTTGACGTGGGTTTCCAGTTATCTTTCATTTCCATATTTTCGCTTATCTTGGGCTTTAAAATGTTTCCCATAAAGCAATCGAAAGTAGGTTTTATAAACCAGCTGCAATATCTTTTCTTTTCGTCGCTTTACGTGACAGTCCTTATTACCCCTCTGATTTCCTATTATTTTGGCAGGATATACATATTAAGTATTTTCAATAATATACTGCTTATTCCTTTTTTTACGCTCATTCTCATTATTAATTTTACGCTGCTTATTTTTTCTCCCGTTAAGCTCATAGCGCAATTCATAGCTGCAGCGTTGTCTTTGCTTATTCCTTTGTTCTATAAACTTTCCGAGGCCTTAGGTTCAATCAAATTTTCGTTTATAACCTGCAAATTTTCTATAAAAACAATACTTATATATTATATTTTTGTTGCCAGCCTTATATTTTTATGGAAAACATTACGCCATAAGCGCAGGTTGCAAATGGTTTGACAAAGTGGTGCGCTTTTGATATAGTTTTACATTGATTACATACCTGCCTGCCCGTTTAAGCGCAGTTGGTAAGGATTAAATAATGAACACGCAGATTAAGAAAATCATCATCTTTTGTATCGTGGCGATAATGCCGTTTGAGGCTTATTCTTTCTGGATCTGGTCGCCAAAAACCCAGAAATGGAAAAACCCCAAATATTCAGCTTTAGCTACCCCGTTTTTACAGTTTAAAGAAGCGGAAAAGTTCTTTAATGAGAAGCAATATAAAGAAGCTCTTCAGGAATTCAGGAAACTTATCATCCATTATCCCGATTCAAAAGAAGCTGCAGAAGCACAGTATTATATAGGCAAGTGCGATGAAGAGCTGGGCCAACCCTACCAGGCATTCCTTGAATATCAAAAAGTCCTGGATAGCTATCCAAACAGCCAGCGCATAAATGAAATAGTTGAGCATGAATATAATATAGGCGAGTATTTTTTAAATAGAGAGCCGAAAAAATGGCTTGGTGTTTCTGTCTATGATTTTGTTGACCATCCGTCAATTGAGATTTTTAAAAAGATAATAGAAAAAGTCCCTTATTCTCCGTATGCCGCAAAAGCGCAATATAAAATGGGAATGCTTCTTCTTAAACTTGGCCGCTATGAGGAGGCTATGGATGCGTTTCAAAAAGTCGGCGACAATTATCCTGACAGCGAATGGGCCGCTCCCGCAAAATATCAATTGGCCATCGCAACTTCAAAAGCAAGCGGAGGAGCAGATTATGATTCGACGGCGATTGAAGAGGCAACGCGAAAGCTCGATGAATTTATAAAAACCCACCCCGAAGCGGATATTTCTCCCCAGGCAACAGCGCAGTTAAAAGAGCTGCGTAACCGCGAAGCAAAGAAGAATTACGACATCGCCCAGTTTTACGAAATACAAAGGCAATATAAAGCAGCCAAGGTTTATTACGATATAGTTATAGACAGATATTCAGATACGGACTATGTGAAAAAAACAGAAGAAGCTTTGGAAAAACTTAAAGCGAAACTTAAATGAAAAAATTGTTTGTTCTGATTTTTATTCTGCTTTGCGGCTGCGGATATACAACAAGAGGTTTTGTGTATAGCAGCAACAAAATACTCATAGCCCCGTCTCTCAATAAAATAAACATAACCAGCGAAAACAGGCGTTATTCGACATTTACGGTTTATCCGATATTGCTTGAGCAGCGCCTTACCAATAAACTTATAAACAGGTTTAATATAGACGGGCATCTTAAGGTTGTAAGTGTTCCTGAAGGCGCACTTAAATTATCTTCCGAAATTACGCAATACACAAAAGAAGTAATGCGTTATGATTTCAGTGAAAATGTAAAAGAACAGAGGCTGCGTTTACACGTTAAAATTATGCTTCTTAATCAGGATGGCGGCATTATAAAAGAAAGAGAAATTGTGGGAGAAACAAGTTTCTTCCTTGAAGGCCCCAACAGTATAAACGAAACTACTGCGCAAGAAAACCTCATAGACGATACTTCAAGAAGGATCGTAGAGGCTGTTGTCGAAGAATGGTAACTACGAAAGAAAAGATTTTTTTTATTTCGGGTAATGATTTCTCCGGCCGCCGGCTGATAATAGAAAATATAAAAAAGAAAACGCTCAAAGCAAGTGACAGCTCCTTAAACGTCCTCAATTTTTACCCCAGGGAAATAAATATAAAAGATTTGCAGGAAAAAGTTTTACTTTCTTCTTTTGGTAAAGAAAAAATACTCATTTTTAAAGATGTTTATAACCTGCCCAAAGAAGTAAAGGATTTTCTCTACAACAATCTTAGCAGAATAATTGCCAGCAATTATATAATTTTCGAAGCAGAAGGCGAGCGCTCTTTACGGGATAAAAAAATATCTGCGGATAAATTTTTTAATTTTATCATTGCAAATGCAGCGTGTTATAAGGCAGGCGCAGCTTTACAGAATTTAAGCTTTGAGGATTTTAAAAAAAGTATCAGGCAGGGCAACAGGGGCGAGGCGATATATATTTTAAACAGATTGTTCGAACAAAAGTCCAGTGATAACGAAAAAAAAGCACTGGGCCTTCAGCTTTTTGGTATTTTGGTAAGCGAAGTTTCCTACCTCAAAAACGATGCTCTTCGGGTAAAATACCTCAATTATTTGTTGGAAGCAGACAGAGCAATGAAAGAAAGAGGGTTTGATCCGAGGTTTGCTATTGAGCTTTTTCTTTCCAGAAGCCTTGCAGCTTAAATTCTTCAAAACATCTTAAGCTTTCGCCGGCGCATTCAATAACTTTGCCAGCTGGCTTTTCTTTCTGGATGCTTTCTTTGGATGAATTATGTTTTGGGATGCGGCTTTGTCGAGTATTTTGTAAACAAGGCTTAATGCTTCTTTATTTTTTGCAGCATCTTTACCTTCCAGCGTTTTTTTGAATTTTTTCAAAGCCGTTTTAATTTGCTTAGTTAACTGCAAGTTTTTTTCGCGTTTTTTTGCGTTTTTTCTCAAATCCTTTTTTGCGGCTCTTCTTTGTGGCATAGAAAATACTCCTTTTGCTATTTGTTTGTCCGCCTTTGCTTTAGCTTCGGCGGATGTCACTATATAGGCAAGCTTTTAAGCAAGTAATTTAACGTTGTAAACTTGCCAATTAGGTGTTCCATATTATAATAATTTAAGGATTTTATAAGAATAAGCTAAATATGTCAAGGTCTTTTTCGGGCGCAAAAAGATAAGAAATTTCAGGCTCTCCGGCTATTTTTATCTGTACTTGCCTGTAATTTTTATATATGCTAATCTGTTGGGTATAAAGATGTTTAAAAAAATCATAAAACACACTTCGATAATGACCGTCGGAACCCTTATTTCGCGTATTTTAGGGTTTATACGCGATGTTTTGATGGCAAAGTTTTTCGGCACCTCTGATATCTTTGAAGCTTTTTTGGTAGCCTTCAGGCTTCCTAATATTTTTCGCAGTATTTTTGCGGAAGGCTTTACCGATAGCGTGGCAACTCCAGTTATGTCTGAATACAACGAAGATAAAGAAAAAGTTTTTGAAATCGGCAGCCGCCTCCTGTGTATATTTTTTATCGTACTTTGCCTGTTTACTCTTTTGGGTATTGTATTCAGCAGGCAGCTGGTTATGCTTACCGCTCCGGGTTATATTCCTAATCTTTATAAATTTAATCTTGCAGTATCATACACCCGCATAACATTTTTTTATCTTTTACTTATAGGGCTTTCTTCAGCCATGGTTTCCATGCTTTACTCTTTAAAAAAATTTTTCGTTCCAGCATTTAATCCGGTCTTTCTAAATATAACTTTTATCCCGGGCATACTATTTTTCAGCGGTTATTTTAAGGATTACATACTTGTTGCCTGCGTAGTCGTTGCGGGAATTTTGGAATTGCTGTTTCCGTTATTAGCCCTTAAGAAGAACGGTTTTATTTTCAAATTCGACATCAAAGCTTCATTAGCTGACCCAATACTTAGAAAAATGTTTAGATTATTTGTGCCGAGAATCTGGTCGAGCATAGTTTATCAGCTTAACGTTTTTGTGGATACGATTTTTGCTTCTTTCGCTCAAATTACAGGCGTAGGCGCGCTTGCCGCCATAAATTATGCAAACAGGCTGACGCAGCTTCCATTTGCTTTAATCGTACTTTCGATTGCGCCGGTTGTAGTGGTTGACCTTTCAAAGCATCATAAAGACGGTAATTTCGAAGATTTCAAGAAACTTCTGATTTTTTCTTTTCAGAACATAATATTTTTTGTTGTGCCGATTGCGTTAATATTTATATTCCTGCCAAAGGCCATAATAGATGTTTTATTTAAGAGGGGAGAATTCGATGCTTACTCTCTTAATATCACTTCTTCCGTACTTTTTTTCTATGCTTTCGGGGTTTTTTTCTTTTGCATAAACCGCCTTCTGGTTACCTCCTTTTACGCCATTAAAGACACCCGGACACCTGCCAGGGTGGCAACAATTGCGCTTTTGTTAAATGTTGTCTTAAGCGCTATTTTGATGTTTCCTTTAAAAATAGGCGGAGTTGCGCTTGCTACATCTATTTCGGCAAGTGTAAGCTCAGTGCTGCTTTATAGATCTTTGATAAAAAAACTCGGCAAGATTAATTGGGACAATACGAAAGAGCAAGCTGTCCGGCTGATTCTGCTTAGCTTTTTTATTGCGCTCTTTGCCAGTTTTCTCTGGTCCAGCCTAGCTTACGATAAGTATATTAAAGCTTTGATAATTTCAGGTGCGTCATTAATAATATTTTTAGGATTAGGTTTTATCCTTCGGCTTAAACAGATTATATATTTAAAACAATGGATATTAAAGAAAAGATAAAAAATCTGCCGATAACTGCCGGCGTTTACATAATGAAATCTAAAGAAGGCGTGGTTCTTTATGTGGGCAAGGCATCTTCGCTTAAAAAACGCGTTGCCAGTTATTTTTTAAGGAACGTTTCTTTGAAAACAGGCTTTCTTATGGAAAAGGTTTACGACATAGATTATATAGAGTGTGACAGCGAAGAGCAGGCCCTGGTTTTAGAAGCAGCTTTAATAAAAGAAAAAAAACCAAAGTATAATATTGCGCTTCGCGACGACAAAAGTTATCCATATGTTGAAATAACCAGAGAGCAATTTCCCCGTATTTTTATTACAAGAAAAAGAATAAACAAAAAAAGCCTCTATTTCGGCCCTTATCCAGAAGTGGGCACATTAAGGTCTGTGCTAAACATGATAAGAAGGATTTTTCCCTATTGTTCCTGCAAGTGTTTTAAGAAAACCGAATGCCTTTTTTCTCATATCAAGCTTTGCCCGGCGCCCTGTGCAGGCAAAATATCAGAAGCGCTCTATAAAGAGAATATAGAAGCTATAATAAGAGTGCTTAAGGGAGAAAGAGAAGAGCTCATAAGTTTATTGCGCGCAAAAATGCGCAAATTATCTAAAGAAAGCAAATTTGAAGAAGCGGCAGCGGTGCGCGACAAAATAGTTGCCCTGGAAAACCTTTACAAAGGAAAAAGCTTGACCCACGAGTTGATTTCTCTTAAAGAAATATTACAATTGCCTTCTCTGCCGCTACGCATAGAAGCGATAGACATTTCATCTTTAAGCGGCACAAATGCGACAGGCTCGGTAGTAGTTTTTAAAAATGCCGTAGCGGATAAAAATTTATACCGGCGTTACAGGATAAAGGAGGTATTTTCAACTGATGATTATGCGATGATGGCGGAGGTTGTAAGAAGAAGGTACGCAAGGCTCTCTTACGAAGGAAAGAGCATGCCGGAACTTGTTATAATAGACGGAGGCCTGGGGCATGTCCAGGCAGCAAAAATAGAATTGGATAAATTAGGGCTTAAAATACCCGTTATAGGCATAGCAAAAAGAAACGAAGAAATATGGTTTCCTGATAGCCATAAACCTTTGGTTATACCAAAGACAAGCGCTGCTTTGCATTTAATCCAGCGTTTGCGCGATGAGGCGCATAGGTTTGCGCGTAAATACCATTTGCTATTAAGAAAAAAGAAAACCATAAGACAGCTGAAGGATGAAAATGACCGATTTTGAAAAAAAAGTTTTACGGGCAGTTTCAAAAATACCTTTAGGCCAGGTTCGTAGCTACAAGTGGGTAGCAGCGAAAATAGGTAAACCCAAAGCCTACCGCGCTGTGGCTAACGCCCTTCATAAAAACCCATATCCCTTGCTGATTCCCTGCCATAGGGTTATAAAATCATCGAAAAATACAGGCGGCTATGCCCTGGGAAAAGCCCTTAAGAAAGACTTAATAAAATTAGAGCAAAAGATAAAAGATATGATAAAATAGGTAAAACTAAATATATGCGGAAACCCGCTTTTATTTAAATGGAGGTTTAAATGCATTTTGCAAAGATATTGGATGTAATGATAGAGAAGGAAATTTCAGATATATTTATACGTGCAAACAGTAATTTAAGAGGAAGGCGCTTTTCTCTGGTAGAAGTTATAGATGAAAACGTATTTAGCGTTGAAGATGTGGATAATATCGTGAAAAGCATAACCAGCGACAAGGATAAAGCGCTGTTAAAGGAGAATAAAGGCTGCGAATTCACTTATTGGTACAAAGAGAACTGGCGGTTTCGCGTGGGAATATTTTACCAGAGAAATACGCTTTCCCTGGTAATGAGAAAAATCGACTTGCACATACCTACCTTTAAACAGCTCAACCTGCCTGTTGCGGTTTTAGAGAAATTTGCCGCGCAACGCAGGGGTATGATTTTGCTTACCGGCATAACCGGAAGCGGTAAGTCAACTACCATTGCAAGCATTATGGAAAGTATGAACCAGAATTATAAGCGGCATATTTTAACCGTGGAAGAACCTATAGAATTTACTTTTAACGATAAAAAATCAATTATAAACCAAAGGGAAATCGGTACTGACGTTGCAACCTATGCTGATGCGCTTAGGCAATTTGCTTTGCACTCCCCTGATGTTATTTATATAGGAAATATCCGCGATGAAGATACCTGCCGCGCGGCTTTAACGGCAGCAGAAACAGGAGTGCTTGTTTTATCTACCCTTCATACCGTCAACGCATCTTCGACAATAGACAGGTTGATAAATTTTTTCCCTCCTTATCAGCATCATCTTGTGCTTGAACAGCTGTCTTATCTTTTAAAGGGAGTATTCTCGCAGAGATTACTTCCGCGTTGTGACACCCCGGGCCTTATACCTGCGTATGAATCAATGGTGCTTAGCCCTTCAGTGAGCCGCCTGCTTATTGAAAACAAAGTATGGGAACTTCCGAAATATATTGCATCAGGAGATATCTATGGCATGAAGAGTTTTCATCAGTGTTTGCTTGAGCTGGTAACAACTAAAAAAATTACCCCGGAAGTTGCTCTCGAATATGCCGACAAGAAAGAAGAACTTGAAATGGAACTGCGCAATAAAGGGTTAATGTAATTCTGCCTCAGCCGGCACTTCAAAAGATAATTAAAAAAATAAACGCAATAAAATATGCAGGATATTAAAAGTAGAATAGAAAATTTGGAAGAAGAACTTTTGACGCTAAAAAACCTTTTAAAAATAGACGCAAAGAAAAAGAACATCGATGGTTTGCAATCTAAAATGTCTGAATCTAATTTCTGGCAGAACCAGAAGGAAGCTTCCGGAGTAATAGAGGAGCTTAAAAAAATAAAAGGCGATGTAGACGATTGGGATATACTCAATAACAAGCTTCACGAGCTTAAAGAATTCATACAGATAGCAGATACTTCCTATGAAGGTGAGATGGAGAAGGAAACAAAAAAGTTCGAGGAAAAACTCGAAAAGTTAAAACTCAAAGTTCTTTTCGGTGAGAAGTTCGATGATTCGAATGCGATAGTTGAGATTAATTCCGGCGCAGGCGGGACTGAAGCCTGCGACTGGGCGAGTATGCTTTTTAGGATGTATTTTAGATGGGCTGAAGATAAAAAATTTAAGTTTAGCGTCCTTGATGAGGTAAAAGGAGAAGAGGCAGGAATAAAAAACATTACTTTTCTTATAGAGGGGCTGCGCGCCTATGGTATGCTTAAATCCGAACGTGGAGTGCACAGGTTAGTCAGAATTTCCCCGTTCGATGCCAATAAAAGAAGGCATACTTCTTTTGCTTCGGTTGATGTGCTTCCGGAAATAAAAGAAGATATCGATATCGAAATAAAACCGGAGGAACTTGAAATTATAACCTGCCGCGCCTCAGGTGCCGGAGGCCAGCACGTAAATAAAACCGACTCAGCGGTACGCATCAAGCATTTACCTACCGGGATAGTTGTTGCCTGCCAGAATGAGCGTTCGCAGCATCAAAATAAAGCTGTTGCCCTTAATGTTTTAAGGGCTAAACTTTATGAGCTTAAAGAAGAAGCAAAGAAAAAAAATCTGGAGAACATTTCAGGAACGAAACAGAAAATAGAATGGGGCTCGCAGATACGTTCTTATGTATTATACCCGTATTTATTGGTAAAAGACCACAGGACAGATTTGGAAAACCATGACGCCTGGGGCGTTTTGGACGGAAAGATAGACGATTTTATTTACGCTTACTTAAAGAGGCCAAGATGTTAAAAAATTTTATATTAAACGACTGCCAAAGGAAAATAAATTCGCAAAGCCCTAAAGTAAATATTTTACTGCATAAAGAAATCCCAACCCCTTCGCTTAAGGAAATAGCCGCTCTCGCGTCTATAGTAAGCCAGGTAAATTCTTTTGAAGGAGAAATTAAACATAAGCCGGACAGTTTTTTTAAGGAAAAAACAAAAGAATTTAGGGCCAGGTTTAACAGTATTAATAACCTTTCTCCCGATGAATTCAAGTCCGCAGCCGAGAAGATATTGGATGAGATACTCCCGTTTTATTTTGCCTGCGTTAGAGAGGCAGCTTTAAGGACCGTTAAAATGCGCCATTTTGATTCGCAGGTTTTAGGAGGAATCGTTTTGCATAAAAATAAAATTGCAGAAATGGCAACGGGTGAAGGTAAAACGCTTGTTGCAACCCTTGCAGTTTCCTTAAATGCGCTTACCGGAAGAGGCGTGCATGTCGTAACTGTCAATGACTACCTTGCCAGGCGTGACCGGGAATGGATGGGCCCTATTTATGATTTTTTGGGTTTTACTATCGGCGTTATCCAGCAGGAAATGGATAACAACCAGCGAAGATGTGCGTATGCTTGCGACATAACTTACGGTACAAACAACGAATTTGGTTTTGATTATCTTCGCGATAACATGGTAGGAAGTTTAAATGAAATGGTCCAGCGCGGGCATTTCTATGCCATAGTTGATGAAGTGGATTCCATACTTGTAGATGAAGCAAGGACCCCTCTTATAATTTCCGGCCCCGCGGAACTTTCCACGGATAAATATTACAAAGCAGATCATGCCGCGCGCGCACTTAAGGTAAAATTCGTAATACAAAGTTTTGACGCAAAAGACGGAACTATTGTAATGAAAAACGCCGACGGCACCGAAACAAGAATCCAGCCGGAAGAACTTGAAGCAAATTTCGATGCAGTCGTAGAAGAAAAAAGCAATAATGCTTATATACTTTCTAACGGTGAAAAAAGATGCGAAAGAGCATTGGGGGTTGATAGCCTCGAGGAAACGCCGGATAAATTTTCAAACCCCTGGACTCATTACCTGACCCAAAGCCTTCGCGCCCATTATCTTTTCGAGAACGAACAGGAATATATCATAAAAGACGGGAAAATCGTTATTGTTGATGAGTTTACCGGCCGCCTTATGCCGGGCAGGCGCTGGTCAGACGGCCTTCATCAGGCAATAGAAGCAAAAGAGAATTTAAAAATCCAGGAAGAATCTCAAACGCTTGCAACTATAACTTTACAGAATTATTTCAGGATGTATAAGAAGCTCGCTGGTATGACCGGAACGGCTTACACCGAAGCAAATGAATTTAAGCATATTTATATGCTTGAGACCGTAGTAATTCCTACGAACAAGGCCCTGATAAGGAAAAATTATCCTGACAGAATATATAAAAATAAAAAAGCCAAATTTGAAGCAGTGATAAAGGAGATAGAAGAGTTTTATACCCTGAAACAGCCTGTGCTTGTGGGAACTACTTCAATTGAGGATTCAGAAATTTTATCGTTTCTTTTAAACAAGAAAGGCGTAAACCATAACGTACTTAATGCAAAATATCATGAAAGAGAAGCGCATATCGTAGCGCAGGCAGGCAGGCTTGCCCAGGTAACTATTGCAACCAATATGGCCGGCCGCGGCACTGACATAATTCTTGGCGGCAACATCGATTTTTTTATAAAAGACCTTCTTAGAAAGAACGAAATTCCTCCGGAAGATGAGCGTTACAAGGAGGAATATGAAAAGCTCTATCAAAGCAATAAGGATAAATTCGATGAAGAACACAGAATGGTTGTCCACCTCGGCGGTTTGCACGTTATAGGAACGCAGCGGCACGAAGCCCGTCGTATCGATAACCAGCTTCGCGGAAGAAGCGGCAGGCAGGGGGACCCGGGGTCCTCGCGTTTTTATGTTTCATTGGAGGATGATTTAATGCGGCTTTTCGGCTCGGAAAGAATATATTTTCTTATGGACAAGCTGGGTTTTCCGGAAAATGAACCCATAGAGCACCCGCTTGTAAACAGCTCTCTTGAAATAGCGCAGAGGAAAGTTGAAACCCACAACTTCGAAATTCGTAAACAGCTGCTTGAGTACGACAACGTTATGAACAAACAGCGGGAAGTAATTTACGAACAGCGCAGGCAGATTCTCGAGAGACAAACGATAAGCAATGAAATATTTGCAATGATTGACGAAGTTATAGAAAAAAATATACCTGCTTATTATTCCGAAGAAAAAAACATGCTCGGCCTGACCCACTGGGTTAAATTAAAATTTGATTTGGAATTAACGGGAAGGTTGTTGGCTAATTTAAGCCTGGAGGAGACAATTGAATTTATAAAGAAAAGCGTAACAGAGGCATATTATAAAAAACAGCAGGCAGTAGGGCCGGATAAAATATCTTCTATGGAAAGAGCGGTTGCTCTTTGGGTTTTGGATTCACGCTGGAAGGAGCATCTGCTTATTATGGATTCCCTTAAGGAAGGCATACATTTAAGAGGATACGGCCAGACGGACCCTTTAGTTGAATATCAAAAAGAGTCATACTCTGCGTTTAACGAAACGATAGCTTCAATTAAAGAAGACATCGTGGATTTAATTTTTAAAACAAAGATATCTTTGCCTGAAGAAGCAGTGAGTGTTTTTGAAGAATCCCCAAAGAATTATGTCCATTCGGAATATTCATCTTTGCAGAAAGAAGAAGAAAAGCCCGCTACGGAAACACCGTCGCAGACACAAAAAATTTCAGGGCCGAAGGTAGGAAGAAACGACCCTTGCCCCTGCGGTAGCGGAAAAAAATATAAAAAATGCTGCGGAAAATAATTTTAACACCCCAAAAACATAAATGATAAATCTGCTACTTGCGAGCTTTGCCGGAATTTTTACCGGTTTAAGCTTTAATTTTGCATATCTTGCTTTTTTGGCTTGGTTTTCTCTTCTGCCGTTTATATATGTCATAAATAAAACCAATTCGAGGCAAACAACATTTTGCGCAATTATTTTCGGCCTGGCGTATTACTTAACTGCAATTTTCTGGATAGGCAACGTTACGAAATTAGGGCTCGTTTTGCTTGTATGCTATCTTTGCCTGTATGCTGTTATATTTTCCCGGTTTACGCGCTATTTTTTACGAAAAAATTTCATAATCATTACTGTGCCGGCTTTATGGGTTTTGCTTGAATTCATCAAGGAGAATATCTGGTGCGGATTCGGCTGGGCTAATTTAGGCTATTCTCAGTACAAAAATTTATATCTCGTGCAGTCTGCTGATTTATTCGGAGTAAAACTAATATCTTTTTTTATAGTAATGGTAAATGTTTTACTATGGGAAATTATTTCAAAAAGAAAATTTCTGCTGCGTAAAATTATTTTTGTTGCCCTGATTTTGTCCGCAAGTTTAGCATATTCTTTTTTCAGGCTCGATGGTTTAAAAGAAACCTCCTCGATAAATTTATCGCTCATTCAGCCCAACATACCCCAGGAATTAAAATGGGAAGAATCGTCTCAGCCGGATATAATAGAAAAACTGGGGAGTCTTGCCTCAAAAACAGAGGAAGGCTCGCTGGTGATTTTTCCGGAAGCTGCCTGGCCGCTTATGCTTTGCGATTTGGACACCTCGATTTTAGACGGTTTTGTAGATAGCGTAAAACGCGATATCCTGATAGGAGCAATTACTTCAGAAGAAGGCAATTTCTATAACGCCGCTTTGTTGTTTGAAAAAACCGGCAAATTGCAGGGTATTTACCGCAAAGTCCGGCTTGTTCCGTTCGGCGAATATGTTCCGCTTAGAAAGTTTTTAGGTTTTGTAAGTGTAATAAATTCTGTAGGAGACACGACAAGGGGAAAGGAGATAAAAGTGTTTTCCTGCAAAAACAAAAGTTTTTGTGTCCTTATATGTTTCGAAGATATATTTCCTGTATTCGCCGCAGATTACGCCCAAAAAGCACAATTTCTCGTAAATATAACGAATGATGCCTGGTTTGGAGGCGAGCCGGAAGCCAGCCAGCATCTTGGAATCATGGTTTTTAGAGCTATTGAGAACAGGATTTCTATTGCGCGCTGCGCCAACACCGGTATAAGCGGCTGGGTTTCTTATAAAGGAGACATCCACAGCCTAAAAACAGATAACGAGGAGGTTTTGGTCGACGGCGTATTAAACTTTAATTTACCTTTAAATGAAAAAAGAAGCTTGTATAATAAATGGAAAGATATATTTGTGTTATTTTGTGTTTTGTCATTAGGCTTGGTGTTCGTACCCGGTAAAAATAATGGATAAATATCAATCACTTTCAATTAAGGTAAGCTGGCTGAGCATTGGCGTAAATCTTTTGATATCCATAGCCCAGTTTATTATAGGAATACATTCGAAAAGTATTTCTATAATGACGGATGCTGCGGACAGCCTGCGTGATATTGTTGCAACCGGTGTAGTAATATTTAGCCTCAATCTTAGTAAAAAACCTGCCGATAAAGAACACCCTTTCGGCCACGGAAGAATAGAAGATGTGGGCGGGGTAATTGTAGCTTTATTTTTACTTTTGATGGGTTTAACCTTTCTGAAAGAGTCTTTCATGAGGTTTATCAAACCGCAGCCTTTAGCTATCAACTTCTACATAATATCTATTATGGCCGTTGCTTCCGTAATAAAGTTTTTGCTTGGATTCGTGACTCAATTCGTTTCTAAAAAAGCTCAATCCAACATACTTGAAGCAGACGCGTTTCATCATTATACAGACTGTATAACCACGGTTATAGTCGCGGTTGGTTTGATATTCGTAAGAGCAGGGCTTACCTTTGTCGATGCGGCGCTAGGCTTTATAATAGCATTTCTTATTATATGGTGGTCATTTAAAATGCTTCGTGAATTTGTGGACAATCTTCTCGGCAGGTGCCCCCCGGCTGAGCTTTGTGAAAAAATAAAAAATATTGCTTTATCTTTTAAAACGGTGGATGGAGTGCATGATATAGAGATTCATTCTTATGGCAAAAATAAGGTCATATCCTTGCATATTGAGCTAAGCCCGGAGCTTAGCCTTCTAGAAGCGCATAGCATTGCCGATAGTGTTGAAAAAAAGATTTATAACGAAGATCTTGGCAGATGCATAGTGCATGTTGATTTAAAAGGAAAAGCAAAAGCAGTAGAAAAGGAAATGGTTGAAAAGGCTATTAGCAAATTTATGTCAAGAAACAAACATATCAGGGATTTCCATGGCATAGAGATAATAATTAACGAATCTACAAGTATTATTGATTTCCATCTTTGTTTTTCAAAGAATACATCTTTGGATGAGAGCCATATTGTGTCGCATAAGTTGTCAGATTATCTAAAGAAGCAATTCGGTTTCACCAGAGTAAATATTCATGTTGAGCCCTATAAGAATATAGCGGATAGCGGAAAATAAATCCAAAAATCAAAATTAAAACGTTAAAGCTTTAGGTTTGCATTATCATTTTAAGATTTGATGTTTTTTAGGAGGGGGGTTTGATGGAACTGGAGATAGTAAAAATTAACAAACCGCAGGATTTAAATATTATTATCGGACAGTCACATTTTATAAAAACAGTTGAAGATATATACGAAACAATTATCTCAAGCGTGCCAAATGCAAAATTCGGTCTTGCTTTTTGCGAATCTTCAGGTAAATGCCTGGTAAGGGTAGAAGGCAACGATGAAGAACTTAAAAAAATTGCAGCTGATAATGCTTTTGCGATAGGCTGCGGTCATTCCTTCTTTATTATCCTAAAAGATGTCTATCCTATAAATATTTTGAATCAGATAAAAAATATACCCGAAGTTTGCCGTATATTCTGCGCAACTGCAAACTCAGTTGAAGTTATTATCGCAAAGACTTCCCAGGGAAGAGGCGTATTAGGCGTAGTTGATGGTTTTTCTCCGAAAGGGATTGAGAAAGAAGAGGATGTTGTCTGGAGAAAAGAATTCCTAAGAAAAATTGGATATAAGCGCTAAATTTTCCGGTACAATAAAAATACAAATAATTTTTTGATATGAGCAGCGAATTGAAGAAAAATTTTGCACGGCGCGCGGCCTGGTTCTTTTTAAGGGCATTTACCGTGATAAACGGTTCTTTTTCCCTTAAATGGAGCTACACTCTTGGAAATTTACTCGGGTCGTTTGCCTGCTCGGTTTTGCCCCCTCAAAGAAAAATCGCAATGGAAAGCCTGGAAATTGCTTTTCCCGGAAAAACAGTAAAAGAAAGAAAAAAAATTACGCGCGGCTTCTTTGTATTTATGGCTCAAAGCGGCCTTGAGTTGCTCTATTTTTTAAGGCATATTGATAAGCTTGGCAGCGTAACAATTGAAGGAAGAGATAACCTTGATGAGGCGCTTGTTGCAGGCAAAGGAGTTATTCTTGTTACCGCCCATATGGGAAACTTTCCTCTAATGAGCGTAAAGCTGGCTAATGAAGGCTATAAGGTAAATTTTGTAACAAGGCCTATGCGTGATGAAAAAGCCGGAGATTATCTGTTCAATCTAAGAGAAAATGCCGGCGTTAAAAGTATTTTTTCATATCCCAGAAAAGAATGCGTAGCCGGCATAATAAAAGCTTTACGTAATAACGAAATAGTGATAATGCAGATGGACCAGAATTTCGGTTCCGGCGGGGTGTGGGTAAAATTTTTCGGAAAACTTGCTGCGACACCGGTAGGGTCTATTACCCTTGGGCTTCGTACTGGTGCAAAACTCGTGCCTGCATATATATATAGGGAAAGCTTTTCCAGGCATTGCATAAAAATTGTACCAGAAGTGCCTCTCGTTGAGACAGAAAATAAGGATGAAACCGTCTTAAAGAATGCAATCACATTCAGCCGGATAATTGAGGGTTGGATAAAAGAATATCCCGAACAATGGGGCTGGATACACCGGCGCTGGAAATCGCAGCCGCCGAAAAATTTATCAACTTCGCAGTTTAAAGTAGAAGCATAATTACCCGTTTATTTCTAAAAAAAGATTGTAAAAGTCCCATAATTTGATAGAATTTTTTTAATGGGTACAGCGCATCTCAAAGATAAGCGCATAGTTTCCAATGGGGCATTTGTACCAATACTTATCATATTTGTAGGATTTAAATGAAAAAGAAATATTCCATAGGCATAGGGTTAAATTTATTTGATGCGCGTGCAATTTTGCTCGGTCCGGATAAAAAAATCATTCTTGAGATAGAAAAACCAAGGAAGAACGTAACCGCCAACGAAACTATCAAAGTTTTGCTCGAATTATTCGAAGAAATAATTTCAAAAGCCAAAAATTATAAAAAAGAAGACATAGAAGGCGTTGGCCTCGCTTTAGGAGGCATTGTGAATGCGAAAAAAGGCATGGTATATTGGCCGCAAAAACAATATACTTCCTACGCATATATCTCTCTCCCATTAAAGGAATATCTTGAGAAAAAGTTTAATTTTCCGGTGACTATCGAAAATGATGCTAATAGCTGTGTATTGGCAGAACATATGTTGAATTTTTCGGAATGTAAAGATGTTATATATATGTTTTCGGGCGTTGGTTGCGGAATAATTACCGATGGCAAGCTATATAAAGGTAAAGACGGCGGAGCCGGAGAGTTGTTTCTAAATTCAACTAAACGCATGGAATCCGAACTCGGAGACTTTTCTTTTTTTAGGCAATGGCCCATAGATTTGGGTATCGTAAAAAAAGCGAAAGAGATTATTTCGCTGGGTAAAAGCACGTCCTTAATAAAAAGAATAACTCCTACCGGAGAATTGAACCTTAAGGATATATTTGAGGAAGCTAAAAGAAAGGACAAGGTGGCCAGAGAGGTTCTTAAAGAAGCAGCTTTTTCCCTGGGGGTAAAAATATCTTTTCTTATGAACCTGCTTAATCCGGAAGCCGTAATCATAGGCGGCGGGCTCGAAGAAGCAGGCGAATTTTTTCTTGATGAATGCATAGATGCTACAAAGGAATTTTCTTTCAGTGAAATGAGAAAAGGTTGCAGAATCGTTTTTTCCCAGCTTGGTAAGTCCGCAACCTCTCTAGGTGCTGCTTTGGCGATTATTTAAAAAAGATTCTTTACACTGATAGTTTGTATGTTATAATGTTTATGGAATAGGAGGTGATTAATGGACAAGACAAAACTTATACCTGTAATTTTTCTTATTCTTGTTTTACTTTTGGGCGGTGCTGCCATAATGCTTTATACCGAAAAGGGTAAGCTCACCGAAGATAATAAAAAACTAACCAAAGACAAAGGCGATTTAACCGCAGAAAGAGATAGCCTGCGTGACGCAAACAACAAACTCGAAAGAGACAAGCAGGACTACGAGGAAAGAATACAAAGTATATCTTCCAAATTGTCAGGTATCGAAAAAGAGCGTGACGAGTGGAAGAAGAAATTTGAAGATATTTCAAGCGAAAGAGACACGTTAGTAGAAAAGCTTAAAGAAAAGGCTAAAACAGAAACGGCAGCACAGCAGCAATCTTCAGCTGTCACCTCGAGCGCACAAGAGCCTGTTTCAGAAGAATATTGGGCCGATTTTGTTAAGGTTAAGGCCGCTCTTGAAGTAAAGGTAGAGGATTTAAATAAGCAGCTGAACGAAGCAAAACTTAAGCTTTCGGATTTAGACAAGAGCAATAAAGAGCTTACTATAAAATTGGATGAGGTTAACAAGGAAAAAGAAAGGCTCGAAAGCGAGATGGAAATAAAAGAGCGCACCATGCGCATAGTGAGCAGAGATTTGGTCAGCGAAAGAGAAGCAAGAAAGATAGCTATGGAAGAGTTGGGTAAACTGAGAGGAGAGAACAACAGCCTAAAGAGAGAACTCGTAATCCTCAATAAAGAAAAGGTCCAGCTCCAGGGAAATATTATGGATGTCGCAGAAAAGAAAGACATGCTTGAGCATAAAATTTCCAGCGTTGAAAATGTAATGAAGGAAAAATCCCTTGAGCTCGACGAATTGGAAAAAGAGCTTAATACTACAATAAGGGGAGACGGCAAGGTTATGTCAAGAGAAACAGCTTCAGTTGAACTTCCTCCGATAGTAGTTAAATCAAACAGCGGGCCAAAAGGCTTAAAGGGAGAAGTTTTGGCAGTTAATCCTGAAGAAAGATTCGTAGTAGTAAGTCTTGGTGAAACTTCCGGTATCGGCCCGGGAAACGAGCTGAAGGTTTTAAGAAAGAATAAAGAAATAGCCCGCATACAGATTATTGAGACAAGAAAAGATATTTCAGCGGCTGATATTAAAGAGATTAATCCTGGCGTAGAGATTCAGGAAGGCGATATAGTAATATCGAAATAATTTAGTGCTCTTTAGATAGCCAAAGTTGAACAAGTTTCATCTTTGGCTATCTGATAGAGTTTAGAGAGTAGAGGCGACTAGTGTCTTCTTCCATCACCATAAAAGAAGTTGCAAAAAAAGCAGGCGTTTCTATTGCAACTGTTTCACGTTATCTTACCAATCCCGCCTCAATCAAAGGCGAAAACCGTAAAAACGTTCAACAAGCCATTCAGGAATTAGGTTACCAGCCTTTTATCTATGCACGAAAGCTTGCCGGAGGAAAACTTAATACTTTTGGCCTTATTATCCCTGGCTATGAAGGTATTTTTTATTCTTTTTATGCAATTGAAACTATCAGAAATATAGCTTTGGCGCTGGACAAGAAAGGCATAGATTTACATTTACATATTTTTTGGAACAAAGATAATTTCAGGACTTCTCTTGTTGATGGAGTTATTTTCGCCGACATCATAGATAATGAAAATCAATTGAAACGTTTGGTTAAAGAAAAATTTCCGCTTGTTGTTATAAATAAAAAAATAGAAGACCCGGCAGTAAGTTATGTTGCTGTAGATAACTTTAAAGGGGCATATAACGCTACAGAGTTTTTAATTCATCATGGGCATCGTCTTATAGCGCATCTTGCAGGTGACCTGCGTGTTCAGTGTGCGCAGGAACGTTTGGATGGATATAAAAGTGCTTTAGAAAAAAATAAAATCAGAGCACGTGAAGATTATCTAAAAATTACCAATTTCTCTACCAAAGACGCACGGGATAAACTGGAAGAATTATTTTCGCTTAAAGAACCGCCGACTGCGATATTCTGTTCCAGCGATGATATTGCGGTTGAGGTTTTAAATTTTGCGGAAGAAAAAAAGATTAAGGTGCCAAAGGCTTTAAGCGTAATCGGTTTTGACGATAACGTGCGTAAATTTCATGCAAATTTGAGTATTACAACTGTAAGGCAGCCCATAGATAAAATGGCTTCAACCGGAGTTGAAATACTTAATGAAATAGTGGCAAAAAAAACAACAGTCAAGAAGGTTGTTTTGGATTGTGAGCTGATTGTGAGAGATACTGTAGATTTTATATAACAATATATAGTATTTAATTGTTTCCCAGCTACTATATATAGTATTTTTTCTTGACATTCCCTGTAAAGAGTGATATAAAAATAATATTGCAGTTAAGTGGGCAGTTTTTTTAAATAGTCTTCTTTAAAAATGAGGAGTAATCATGGAAGAAAAATTGAATTTTTCTCCCAACGCTTTGGTCGTTCTTAAAAAACGCTATCTTAAGAAAAACGAAAAAGGTCAAACTATAGAAACTCCGGTTGAACTTGTTGAGAGAGTCTCAAGCGCGATTGCTTCAGTAGAAAAAAAATACAGCGCGACCAAAGAAAAGACTGAGGAAATAAAGAAAAAATTCTTCGAAATAATAGCTAACCTGGAATTCGTTCCCAACTCCCCAACCTTAATGAACGCAGGAAAAGATCTGGGGCAGCTTTCTGCCTGTTTCGTTGTTCCTGTAGAAGATTCAATGGATTCTATTTTTGATGCAATAAAAGCAACAGCGTTAATACATAAAACCGGAGGAGGCACGGGTTTTAGCTTTTCGCGTCTGCGCCACAAAAATAGCGTTGTAAAATCTACCGGCGGTGTTGCATCAGGTCCGGTTTCCTTTATGAAAGTTTTTGACGCAGCAACTCAGGCAGTCAAACAGGGTGGAACCAGGCGCGGAGCAAATATGGGAATGCTTAGAATAGACCATCCGGATGTTTTAGAATTTATAAAATGCAAGGAAAAAGAAGGGGATATTTCTAATTTTAATATTTCCGTCGCTCTTACCGATGATTTTATGGAAAAAGTCCTCAAGGAAGAGGATTATAATTTAGTTGACCCGCATTCCGGAGAAACAGTAAACAGAATCAACGCACACGATACGTTTAATACAATCGCTGATTATGCTTATAAGAATGGAGAACCGGGTATTATATTTATCGATAGAATGAACGAGGGCAATCCTACCCCGCAATTAGGGGTAATTGAAAGCACGAATCCTTGCGGAGAACAGCCATTGCTTCCTTATGAATCATGCAATCTTGGCTCAATCAATCTTTCTAAATTTTTACGGGAAGTAAATGGCGAATTCGAAATTGATTGGGAACGCTTAAGAGATGTTACGTTCCTATCGGTAAGATTTCTTGATAATGTTATAGATGCAAATAAATTTCCTTTGCCCCAAATCAAGGAAAATACTTTAAAAACCAGAAAGATAGGTTTAGGTATTATGGGTTTTGCGACTATGCTTGGATTTTTAGGTATAGCCTACGATAGCGATGAAGCAATAGACCTTGCTAAAAGAATAATGAGTTTTATATATAAGAATGCTAAAGAAGAATCGATGAGGCTTGCTTCAACCCGGGGAGTTTTTCCTGCATGGAAAGGAAGCTCGTGGGATAAAAAAACTACAAGAATAAGAAATGCAACGCTTACAACAGTTGCCCCTACGGGGACTATAAGCATAATAGCAGGCCCTACTTCTTCGGGGATAGAGCCTAATTTTTCTTTATGTTATTCCAGAAATGTTTTGGAAGGAGAAAAACTTTTGGAAATTGACCCGGCATTTGAGTATACGGCCAAAAAAGAAGGTTTTTACAGCGAAGAGTTGATGAAAAAAATTGCAGCAGGTGAAAGTATACAAAATATGAAGGAAGTGCCGGAAAAGTTTAAAAAAATATTTAAAACTGCAATGGAGATTTCTTCGCTTTGGCATATCAAAATGCAGGCAGCTTTTCAGGAATTTACCGACAATGCAGTATCGAAGACTATAAATTTGCCTAACAACGCAACAGTTGAGGACGTAAAAGAAGCATATCTTCTTTCTTATAAGTTACGCTGCAAGGGGATTACTGTTTACAGGGATGGCTCAAGAAGCGTTCAGGTTCTAACCGTTGACAAGAAGAAAGAAGAGAAAAAGCATGAGTTGAGCGAAGAAAAACAGCCGGTGATTTCTTATCCAAAGCCGAGGCCGGAAGTTATAATGGGAACGACTACTAAAGTTACAACCGGCTGCGGGAATTTATATATAACTATCAATCAGGCTGAAAGCGGTGATTTTTTCGAAGTTTTTACCCAAATGGGTAAAGCCGGAGGTTGTGCCGGAAGCCAACTCGAAGCTGTAGGCAGGCTGATTTCGCTGGCGCTAAGAGGCGGGGTTGATATCAAAGTTGTTACAGAGCAGCTCAAGGGAATAAGATGCCCATCCCCAAGCTGGGTAAACGGAAAGAAGATTTTTTCGTGTGCTGACGCGGTTGCCAGGGTCTTAGAAAAAAGAGCAATGGACCAGAAAGAAATTGTCAAAGTGGAACTTCCTGTCCTGGAAAAGCAGGAGGCTTCAGTTATGATTAAGAAAACCAACACTTTCAGCAATATTGTTGGTGTTTGCCCGGAATGCGGCTGCGCTCTTCGCCATCAGGAAGGATGCCTGGTTTGTGATGCGTGCGGGTATTCTAAGTGTTAACACGCAGATAATCGCAGATTGTATATCACAGATGATCACAGATAGATTTATCTGTGGCTATCTGTGATTTTTTATCTGTATTAATCTGTGCAAAAAAAGGATAAAACAATGATTAAATTAGTTTTATTACGGCATGGAGAGAGCACCTGGAATTTAGAAAACAGATTCACCGGCTGGACTGATGTAGGTCTTTCGGAAAAAGGTACAAAAGAAGCGCATTTGGCTGCCGAGTGGTTAAAAAAAGAAGGGTTTGTCTTTGATTTGGCATATACTTCGGTTCTGAAAAGAGCGATTAAAACTCTCTGGATAGTCTTGGAAGATATGAATTTGATGTGGATTCCGGTATATAACAGTTGGCGGTTAAATGAACGCCATTATGGGAGCCTGCAGGGGCTTAATAAAATGGAAATGGTTGAAAAATTCGGAGATAAACAGGTACTTGTATGGAGAAGAAGCTATGATATCCAGCCCCCTGCTTTAACAAAAGATGATGAGCGTTTCCCCGGGAATGACCCGCGATATAAAAATCTAAAAAAAGAAGAAATACCGCTTACAGAGTGCCTCAAAGATACCGTTAATAGATTTTTGCCTTATTGGCATAATACAATTGCGCCGACCATTAAAGAAGGTAAACGCGTAATTATAGCAGCTCACGGAAACAGCCTGCGTGCTTTAGTTAAATATTTGGATAATGTTTCGGACAGCGAAATCGTAAGCCTAAACATTCCTACAGGAATACCGCTTGTATATGAATTGGATGAGAACTTAAAGTCGCTTAAGCACTATTATCTTGCGCCGCCTGATATTCTTGCCAAAGCAATAGATTCAGTGGTTAAGCAAACCAAGAAATAACTTTTCGGTTAATTTTCCTACATTTTGAGATAAAACCTCAATTGGCCAAACAATTAAGGTTTTTTGCTGTTTATCCGCCTTCGCCCTTTAGGCTTCGGCTGATGTCACTGTATAAGTGATTTTATAAGGTGTTCCACAATCTTTTCTTTTTAATGGCATAAAAATGTGGTAGAATTCCACATATCATTTGCGCGTAATATTAAAATATTATGAAAAAATACGATTGCATAGTTATAGGTGCGGGCCATGCAGGCATTGAGGCGGCATATTCTGCTTCAAAACTTGGCCTAAATACCCTCCTTTTAACTCTTTCCCTTGATACAATAGGAAAATTATCCTGCAACCCCGCAGTTGGAGGCGTTGCTAAAGGTAACCTCGTAAGAGAGGTTGATTCTTTGGGAGGGTTAATTGGCAAAATCGCAGATAAATGCGCTTTAAACTACCGGATATTAAATAAAAGTAAAGGCAAAGCAGTTTGGGCAACAAGAGCGCAGGTTGATATGGTTGAGTATCCCACAGTTGCAAGGAAGTTTCTCGAAGCTTGCCCAAATTTAACTATTTTTCAGGCAAAAGTAAAAAATATCCTTTTAAAAAGCAAAAAAATCTGCGGCGTTGAGGTAAATTTCGGGGAAATTTTCGAGACGAAAACCGTAATTATCTGCGCCGGCACATTTCTTAAAAGCAAAATACATATAGGCTTAAATAGTTTTCCCGGCGGAAGGCTGTCGGAAGTATCCAGCGACGAATTATTCGATAGTATAAAAAAGCTCGGGATTACAACAAGGCATTTTAAGACAGGCACCTGCGCCAGGCTGGATGCAAGAAGCCTTGATTTTTCGAAAATGGCAGAACAGCTGCCCGATTACGATGCAATGCCTTTTTCTTTTACAAATAATGCGTTGGCGCAAAACCAATTAAGCTGTTATATAACATATACCAACAAAAAGACACACAGTATTATTTTAAAGAATCTTAACCGCTCTCCGCTTTATACCGGAAAAATTAAAGCAAGAGGGGTAAGATACTGCCCGTCGCTTGAAGATAAAATTGTCAAATTCAAAGACCACGCCCGCCATCAGATTTTTATTGAACCAGAAGCGAGAAGCACTGTTGAAGTTTATCCAAACGGTATTTCCACGTCTTTACCTTTTGATGTCCAGCTTAAATTTATTCATAGCATAGAGGGCTTAGAGCGCGCCTTAGTGCTTCGTCCGGGCTACGGTATTGAACATGGCCTTATAGACGCGCGCGAGCTTCATGCGACACTTGAATCAAAGAAAATATCCGGCCTTTATTTTGCAGGACAGGTTAACGGAACAACTGGCTATGAAGAAGCAGCTGCGCAGGGGGTAATTGCCGGAATCAATGCCGCGCTTTCGGTTAAAAAGAAAAAGCCTTTTATTTTAAGAAGAGAAGAGGCGTTCCTCGGAGTTTTAATTGATGATTTAACTTCAAAGGGGACAGACGAACCATACAGAATGTTTACTTCACGTTCGGAATTCCGGCTTAGTTTACGCGAAAGTAACGCAAGCTTAAGGCTTGCTGATTTTGGTTTTAACTTAGGGTTGCTCGATAAGAGCGCTTACGAACAGGCTTTGGTAAGTAAACAGAAAATAGCGGAACAAATAAGAAAAGCCAAAACAATAAAAATCATTTTCGAAAAACAGAAATTGTCAATTTTCGATGTTTTAAAAAGGCCCGGGGCGGCTTATGAACAAATAGAAAAATATATGGATGAAAAAGATATTACAAGCCAGGTCAAATGGGAAACAGAGATAAATATAAAATATGAAGGTTTTCTAAAACGCGAGCAAATTTGGCTCAAAGAACTTAAAAATCTTGATAGAGTAAATTTGCCAAAAATTGATTTTTCGAAAATACCCTCTTTGTCAAAAGAAGTTGTGGAAAAACTGAATAAATTTAAACCCGCTAATTTAGGAGAAGCCTTAAGAATAAGCGGAATTACGCCCGCAGCAATACTTACGGTTTATAATTTTATTAAGAAAAGCAGAGAACTGAAATAGAAAATAAAACCAATATAAGGGGGTTCAATGAATTTCAAAATATTCTTTACGGCATTTACAACTATATTTTTGGCTGAATTATTTGACAAAACCGAATTAGCTGTATTTTCGCTTTCCGCAAAAGGGCAAAGTAAAGTTACGGTTTTCCTGGGGGCGATGGCTGCTTTTTTTGTGGCGACCTTGCTCGCTGTTCTTTTCGGTGACGCGCTTTCAAAATTTGTTGACCCAAAAATCATGCGTTATGTAAGTGCCGGTATATTTTTTGTTGCAGGTTTTCTTATACTCGCAGGAAAGCTTTGATGTTCTTGGCAGGATCGCGCGTATCCGCTTTACTCGATTTTTGTAAGGTTTAAGTATTTCGCAATAGAATCTGCAAAATTAGCTGTTGCGCCGCGCGGTGAAAGTATATCCTTAATTTTTCTCAATTCTTTTTTAAGATTATTATATTCAGTTTCATCTTTAAGGTAGCGAAGAGCAACTTCCGCTATTGTCTGCGGATTCGCTTTATCCTGAATAAGCTCCTCAACCACTCTCCTTGAAGCCAGTATATTTGTCATGGCTATGAATCTTAGTTTAACCAATCTCCTTAATATCTGCCAGCTGAAAATATTAAGTTTGTAGATAACCAGGAAGGGTACCTCCAGAATAGAAAGTTCAATGGTTGCCGTGCCGGAAGAAGTAATAATAAAGGCAGATTCTTCTATCGCTTCATACGTATGGTCTACTACCTCAACCTGGGGCGCCATTTTCATATAGAATTGCGCGGGTATATTTTCCGGGCGTATGATTCTAAATGTATAGCCGGGCAATTCCTTTTCGATAAGTTCTTTGGATTTAATCATTGTCGGAAGATGATTCCTTATTTCGTTTTTGCGGGAACCCGGCATCAGTGAAATTATTTTTTTGGGTTCGATGTTTTTCTTTTCAATTATCTCAAGAAGAGGATGTCCGAAATAATAAACTTCCATTTTCTCTTTTCGATAAAAGTCTTCCTCAAACCTGAAAATAACAATCATTCTGTTGACATGCCTTTTTATTGATTCTATCCGGCGCTTCCGCCATGCCCAGACTTGAGGGCTTACGTAGTAAAAGATATGGTATTTGTTGTTCAGGTTTTTCGCGAGCTGCATATTAAAATCAGGAAAATCTATCAATATAATAAGGTCGGGATTTATGCTTTCTATTTCGTGTAAAGCCTGCGAATAAGTTTCTAAGAGGTCCTTAAGGCAAAGCAGCACTTCGAAAATTCCCGAAACAGAATGCTCCAGGAGATTGATGCGCTGTGTTGAATATCTTGCTAAGTGTTCGCCGCCAAAGGAAAATATTTCAACCCCTATATACTTTTCTTTGAGTTGTTTGCATAGCATTGCGCCGTATAGGTCACCTGATTTATCCCCGGCAACAATTATTATTTTTTTCATAATTAATATTATTTAGCTGACATAATCTTTTCAATATTCAAAGCAAGTTTAAGGGCATTTTTAGCCCTTACGCAGTCGGCGATATCGAATTTATTATTCTTGACCAGGCTTACAAAGTCAAGGATTTCTTTTTTTAGCGGCTCTTCTTTATCTATCGTTAAAGATTGTTTGGTTATTTGGTTTTTTATTTTTTGGTATATTTCAGCGTGCTGTTCTGCGAAATCCAGGGAAATATAACAATGCGAAAGGAATATTCTTATTTTTCTTTCTTTTTTAGCAGATATGCGCGAAGCTGTAATGTTTGCAACGCAGCCGTTTTTAAAGGTAATGCGTGCATTTGCTATATCTTCTTTGTTGGAGAGCACTTTAACACCCTTTGCTTCAACCTTGCTTATGTCGGTTCTTACCAAATCAAGAATAATATCAAGGTCGTGTATCATTAAATCCAATACCACGCTTATATCAAGGCTTCTGTTTGGATAAGGGCTTAGCCGGTGGCATTCTATAAAGAGCGGTTTTTTTACTGTTTCTTTTATGGCAAGATATGCATTGTTATAGCGTTCAACGTGCCCGACGAAAAGGATAGTTTTGCTGCTGGAGGCTATTTTTATCAGTTTTTCTGCTTCGGATAATTTCTGGGTGATTGGTTTTTCTACAAGTACAGGAACCCTGTTTTTTAAGAAAAATTGGGCAATTTTGAAATGATTTATAGTCGGAACAGCAACGCTTACCAGGTCAACTTTCCCAAGCAGGCTCCGGTAGTCGGCAAATGATTCTACGTCCGGATGCATGGCAAGTTTAGCCGGGTCGGTATCTACAATATAAACCTTTCCTATGCCGCTTATCTCTTTGTAGATACGTAGATGTATGCTGCCTAATTTTCCTATACCTATTACACCTACTCTCATAATATGACTTTTTGTATAATATCAAATACCTTGAGGAAAGTCAATTGATGTGGTAGAATGCACCTCAAAATCTAACGGCAAATTATACTTGTTTTTCCATTTATTGCAATAATTATGATCGAATATTTACGAGAATATTTTAAGTTATTGAAGCTGGCTAAGCCTTACAAGGGGCTGTTTTTTTCAGCCTTTGTTTGTATAGGAATTTCAAGCTTATTCAACGGCGTTACGCTGGGAATGATTGTTCCTCTCGTAGACAGGATAATGAACAATAAACAGATTGTCATACCGGCGGCGATTAAGCTACCTCATTTCTTATCAATAGTTGTTGACAGGCTTAATTCCATAGAACCTATGACGCTTCTTATGGCGCTGCCCATATTTGCAGTCTGCCTTTTTACGCTAAAAGGGGTATCTACTTTTTTCCAAAGTTATCTTATGAATAAAATTGCCCAGAGCGTGGTAAAGGATGTAAAAGATAAACTATATGCTAAGTTTCAGGACTTGTCCCTCGATTTTTATGCAAGCAAAAGAACCGGAGAATTAATTTCGCGTATAACCAACGATGTAGGCTGTATAGCAAACGCGCTTTCCTACGCACTTACGGATTTAATATTTGAAAGCATGCAAATAGTAATTTTTGGCGTAGTTGCCCTGCCGCTTGGTTTTGCCATATCCTGGAAATTATATGCAGTATTTTTAATATTTCCCGCAGTTTTTATTCCTGTAAGCAAAATCGGTAAACGCATAAAGAAATTTTCACGCGAAGTGCAAAATAAAATGGCTGATTTAAACTCACTGCTTACGGAAACCATCCAGGGCGCTTATATAGTAAAAGTTTTCTGCCGCGAAAATTACGAGATTAAGCGTTTTAAAGAAATCAACCAGCAGTACTACAGGTTTACAATGAAGAGCATAAAAAGAATTATTATGGTAACCCCCGTAACTGAATTGATATGCGTGGTTGCCGCTATGATAATACTTTCTATAGCAGGGCGAGAAGTTATTCTCGGCAAAGTTTCTTTTGGTATCTTCGGCCTGTTTATGGCATCCCTTATGTCTATGATCAGCCCCTTTAAAAAATTAGCTAATGTTCACGCTATAAATCAACAGGCAATCCCTGCTTCCGAGCGTATTTATGATATCCTGGATGAAGAACCCAAGGTAAAAGACAGCACAGACGCAAAAGAAATAACCGCTTTTAGCGATTCGATAGAATATAAAGACGTATCATTTAAATACAACGAAGCTGACGATTATGTTTTAAAAGGAATAAACCTTACGGTTAAGAAAGGAGAAGTTATTGCGTTGGTGGGCCATTCCGGCGCAGGAAAATCTACCTTGGTAAGTTTACTTCCCCGGTTATATGACAGCCAAAGAGGAGAAGTTTCTATCGATGGCAGGAACGTAAAGGAATTGAAATTATGTTCCTTAAGATCGCTTATATCCGTAGTTTCGCAGGAAATGGTTCTTTTTAATGCTACAGTCAGGGACAATATCGCTTATGGAAAGCTGGATGCAACCGAAGAAGAGATAATAAGCGCGGCAAAAAAAGCTTATGCTTACGACTTTATATCAAATTTTCCCAAAAAATTTGATACCATTATAGGCGACAGAGGATTCAGGCTTTCCGGCGGAGAAAAGCAAAGAATTGCCATAGCAAGGGCAATATTAAAAAATGCACCCATATTAATACTTGATGAAGCAACCAGCCAATTGGATTCGCAGTCGGAGGTGCTGGTAAAAGACGCATTTTATAACCTTATGGAGGGTAAAACAGTCTTTGTTATAGCCCATAGGCTTTCTACCGTCCAAAAAGCAGACGTCATAATAGTTATGGAAAAGGGAAGTATTGTTGAAAAAGGAACCCACAATGAGCTTCTTTCACAGGATACTTTGTACAAGAAGCTATATGAGTTGCAATTTAACGTATAATATAATAAAAATATTGCGGAATAAGCACTTTTATCTGCGCTATTTAGCCCATTTATCTGCCTACATAGCGCATCCCGCTTAAAAATTTGCTCTAATCAGACGCTATAAATATTGTTGAAAATATAATGAAATATGATATACTTCTTCTTTGCAAGCAAGGGTTTGCTTACAAGCGAAATAGCTTAATATCATACTAAAAGGAGGATTTTTGGTTATGGCTTTAACAGAAATTATTAAAGAATTATTGGAGAGCGGGGTCCATTTCGGGCATTTAAGCAAGCATTGGAACCCTAAAATGAGAAAATTTATTTTTGGTAAGAAAAAAAACATATATATAATAGATCTTGAAAAAACAGCCGAAAAAATAGAAGAAGCCAAGGAATTTGCCAAAAAAATTGTTCAACGCGGCGAAAAAGTCCTGTTTGTGGCTACAAAAAAGCAATTACGCGATCTCATTAGAGAACAGGCAGCAAGCTGCAATATGCCTTACGTGGTTGAAAGATGGGTAGGCGGGCTGCTTACGAATTATTCAACAATACGCTCAAGGATTAAAAGATATGTAACGCTTCTTGAAAAAAGAGACAATGGCGAATTTGATAAAATGCCCCGCAAGGAAGTTACAAAGTTAAACAGAGAAATAGAAAGAATGGAAAAAATTTACAGCGGTCTAAAAAACTTTGATAAGCTTCCTGCTTGCATATATGTGGTTGATCCTAAAAGAGAAATTGCGTGCGTAAAAGAGGCAAACAGGCTTTCAATACCCATTATTGCATTAATTGATACTGATGCAGACCCGGAAGTCATAGATTATCCGATTCCCGGCAATGACGATGCAATAAAATCAGTCAGGTATATAACTTCTTTGCTGGTTGAGACAATTAAGGTAGAAGCCCAAAAAGCAGCAGATTTAATCAGAGAAGCAGCAGAAGCCAAAGCTCTCGAAGAAGAGAATGACGAGCCAAATGTAGAGAAATACGAAACCTTAGACGAAACCCTGGCTGCAGACAAAGATAAAAAACCACTTCCTAAAAAACGTACATCATCCAAGGAGGCCCAAAAATGAGCATGACAGAAATTAAGAAACTGAGAGAGATGACTTCTCTTGGTATAAGCGAATGTAAGAAAGCCCTTCATGATTCAAGGGGAGATTTTGATAAGGCGCTTGCCATTTTAAAGGAAAAAGGCGCCAGCATAATGGAAAAGAAAAAAGACAGAACCACCTCCCAGGGATTGATTGAAGCTTATGTCCATTTTGGCGGGAATCTAGGTTCGCTGGTTGAGGTTAATTGTGAGACTGATTTTGTTGCCCGCACGGAAGTTTTTAAAAAATTTACAAAAGACATAGCCATGCAGGTTGCAGCAACCAATCCCAGGCATTTGAACAAAGAAAGCATACCGGCTGATGAGCTTTCCAAGATTGGCGATGCTGGACAGTATTCAAAAGAACATTGTCTGCTTGAGCAGCCTTTTATAAAGGATAACAGTTTAACTGTGGAGCAATACTTAAAGCAGGTAATCTCGCAAACTGGAGAAAATGTAGTTATTAAAAGGTTTGCCAGATTTTCTTTGGAAGGATAAATGAAGTCAAAATACAAAAGAATTCTTCTTAAACTAAGCGGGGAGGCTTTTCTTGGAAAACAACCCCACGGCATAGACACTTCGGTTTGCGCCCATATTGCAAAACAAATAAAAGAAGTTGCAGCTTCCGGTGTAGAAATCGCAGTTGTCCTTGGCGGCGGCAATATTTTTAGAGGCGCCATGCGTTCAAAGGAATTTGAAATGGAGCGCACCGTTGCCGATTACATGGGTATGCTCGCAACAGTTTTAAACGGCCTTGCCCTTCAAAACGCCCTGGAAAACCTGGGCGTGCCAACCAGAGTGATGACTGCCATTGAAATGCAAAGGATAGCAGAGCCGTATATAAGAAGAAGGGCGATGAGGCACTTAGAGAAAAAACGGGTAGTTATATTTGTCGCGGGCACAGGTAATCCGTATTTTACGACAGATACAGCCGCAGCGTTACGCAGCGTTGAGATTAACGTCGATGTTTTGCTGAAAGCGACAAAGGTCAACGGTGTTTATTCATCAGATCCGTTTAAGGATAAAAATGCGGTATTCTTCAAAAAATTAAACTATATGGATGTTTTAAGCAAAGGGCTCAAAATCATGGATTCTACGGCAATAACTCTATGCATGGAAAATAAATTACCGATAATAGTTTTTAATTTTATCAAAGAAGGAAATCTTAAAGATATTGTAGCTGGAAAAGACATTGGTACCTTAATCAAATAAGGGGGCTTTATGATTGCAAAGCAGGTTTTAAAGGAAACAGAAGATGAGATGAAGAAGGCGATAGAAGCTACAAAAAGAGAATTTTCGGAGCTTCGTTCCGGCCGTGCTAACCCCAAGATGGTTGAAGGTATACGAGTCAACTATTACGGCACTCCAACGCTTCTTAAGGAAATTGCGACAATTGGCGTTCCGGAAGCGCGCCTTGTTGTAATAAGCCCGTGGGACCCATCAGCCCTTAAAGAAGTGGAAAAAGCTATATTGCAGTCCGATTTAGGCATAACACCGGTAAATGACGGAAAAATTATAAGGCTTATTGTACCTGCCCTGTCGGAAGAGCGCAGGCAGGAGCTTATTAAGATAGTAAAGAAAGTGTCGGAAGAAGGAAAAGTTTCTATAAGGACTATACGTCAAAATACAAAGGATAAAATAAAAACACTCGAAAAAGAAAAAAAGATTTCCGAGGACGACCGCTTCAATACAGAAGAAGGATTACAGAAGCTTACCGATAAATATATAGCGGATACAGATAAGCTTCTTTTGGAAAAAGAAAAAGAGCTCAAGGAATTCTAAAACGTTAATTTCTGCTAATCTGTTGCCAATTCTCGCTGATTGTTAAATATAAAGTATCTGAATTAGCAAAAATTTTGTTCTTTTATTGATATTATTGTCTTGTCTTTGACGGGCCGCTAGCTCAGTTGGTAGAGCACCGCCCTTTTAAGGCGGGTGTGCCGAGTTCGACCCTCGGGCGGCTCATAATTTCAGTTTATTTGAAAATTCTGCTGGTAAAAAGATTTAGAGTTTTGTCCCGGCAGAATGGTCGGATGCAATGGTTAAAGAAACTCCGACTAGCGTCGGAGATTGCATACGACCCTCGGGCGGCTCATAATTTAAGGTTCTTTGATGGTTGCTCCCGCGGTCTTCCCGTAAAAGATTAATTGTTGTAAAATATACGGTATATATGCGCGATTCATGAGCCGCGGTGGCGGAATTGGCATACGCACATGGCTTAGGACCATGTCCCTTTGGGATGGGAGTTCAACTCTCCCCCGCGGCATTGTTGCTTGCTTGACAGGTTTTCATAACCTTTGCTAATTATTTTGGAACAATTTTAAGGCGAGCGTCATGTAAGGGGTAGAGTCCCTAGAGATTATTCGCGGGTGTAGCTCAACCGGCTAGAGCGTCACGTTGCCAACGTGAAGGTTGTGGGTTCAATTCCCATCGCCCGCTCCATACTTTTTAGT